>Ga0207675_100001220_pt1 | contig 25654 bp, 21 predicted proteins | sample KBSSwiS42_FD_184305 | JGI IMG/M metagenome (GOLD analysis project Ga0207675, IMG submission 184305) | Switchgrass rhizosphere microbial communities from Kellogg Biological Station, Michigan, USA - KBS Switchgrass S4-2 (SPAdes) (version 2) | ecosystem: Host-associated > Plants > Roots >...
CGCCAAGGCCGGCTGCGGCACGGGCGGCAAGTGGTAACACCGGTCTAGGCCGGTTGAAGTTCCCGGGAGGCGGGCCAAACGGCCCGCCTCCCGTCTTTTTGTCCCCCTGGACCATTGTGTGATCAAGAAGGCGCGCAGGGCGGCCGATTGCCCTTCGAGATGCCCGTCCTCACACGTATGCGCAGCGAGCGTGGCTTCACGCTCATCGAGGTAATGGTCACCATGCTGATCCTCGTCGTGGGGATCGCCGGCACGCTGGCGCTGATCGACGGCGCCAACGCCCGCACGGTGATGACGAAGCAGCGCGAAGCCGGGAACGCGCTCAGCCGCGAGGTGATCGAGGCGTCGCGCTCGGTGCCGTACCGCCAGCTCACCCCGACGGGGGCGGAGACGTCCGTGCAGGCGATCCCGGGCCTGGCGGACTCGACGCCGTCGACCACGGCGTGGACGGTGGAGCGTCGCAAGACGGTCTACACGATCACGATGACCGTCTGCTCGGTTGACGACAACCAGGACGGCTTCGGCGACATCACCGGGGGCAGCTACTGCGGCGGCGGTGGGGGGACGGCCGACCTCAACCCCGACGACTTCAAGCGCGTGACCGTGAATGTCGCGTGGAGCAGCCACGGCGTCGCGAAGAGCATCAAGCAGGCGGGCATCGTGAACAACGAGGCCAGCTCGGCTGGCCCCGCGGTCGAGATCGTGTCGCAGACGCCGTCCGAGACCGAGATCAAGACCCATGTGTCGAAGGTTCGCTTCGTCGTCCAGGCGGACTCCGACGCCGTGGCGATCCGGTTCGCCGTCGACGGCGTCCTCACAGGCACTTCGGCCTCCACCAGCGCGACCTTCGACTGGGACATCGACAGCGGCGGAACGCACGTTCCCGACGGCACCTACGTGGTCAGCGTGACCGCCCTCGACAAGGAGGGCGTGCCCGGCCCGGCGCGCTCGAGGACGATCCGCCTCAACCGCGACGTCCCCACGGCGGTGCAGGACGTCTTCGGGGGCTGGAACCCGCGCATCGGCTTCTCGGACGCGCACGACATCGTCGAGATGCAGTGGAGCCGCAACATCGAGCCGGACGTGACCGGCTACCGCGTCTACCGCAAGATCGGGACCAGCTGGTCGATCGTCCCGGGCTGCGACTACGCGACGGTCCCGACGCAGACCGAGTGCCGCGACATGAACCCGCCGTCCGGCGCCACGATCGACTACTACGTGGTGGCGCTCGACGAGGACCCGTTCGGCGGCTCGCCGCGCGAGGGCGCTCCGTCCGCCACCCTGACGGCCGTCCGGGCTAACACCCAGCCGAACCAGGCCCCGAGCCTCACGGCGACGCTGGACGGCGAGGATGTCGTGCTGACCTGGCCCGACGCGCCGGCCGTCACGCCGCCCTACAGCGGCTCCGACGTCAGCTTCTATCGCGTCTACCGCGACGGCACGCTGATCGGCAAGCGCGTGGCCCGCACCGGCCAGGAGTCGCTGACGACCTACCGCGACGTCGGCGCGGCGTCCGGCAACCACACGTACTACGTCTCCACGGTGGACGAGAACTTCTCCGAGTCGAAGCCGCTCGGCCCGGTGTCGCTGCCATGACGAGCCCAAGCCCTCGCGGGGAGCAGGGCTACTCCCTGATCGAGCTCCTTGTCGCGATGGCGATCGTGACCGTAGTCGTCATGGCCACGATCAGCGCGTTCGTCGCCTTTCACAAGAACGAGCGCGTCAACCGGCTCGCGAACGAGTCGCAGGACCAGGCGCGGCTGACCCTCGAGCGGATGGCTAGCCAGCTGCGGAACCTCGCGAGCCCGACCGACTACGTGCCGGCGAGCGTCGAGAAGGCGGAGCCCTACGACCTCGTCTTCCTCACCGTCGACGCGGTGAAGCCCGTCGGCTCGGCCAACGCCAGGAACATCAAGCGGGTCCGCTACTGCGTCGGCCCGGTGTCGGGCGGCAAGGCAGCGCTCATCCGCCAGCAGCAGACGTGGCAGGTGGTGAATCCGCCGCCGTCGTATTCGACCGCCAGCTGCGACGTCTCGGGCGCGGGTGGCTGGGAGAAGACGCAGATCGCGGCAAGCGACGTGGTCAACACCGCGCAGTCGCCGGCGCTGCCGATCTTCCAGTACACGCCCGGGCCGAGCCCGGTCACGTCGATCACGGCCATCCGGGCCGACCTCTGGGTCGACGTGAACCCGAGTCAGAGCCCGAAGGCGGTGAACCTCGACACAGGCGTCTTCCTGCGCAACCAGAACCGCCAGCCGGTCGCGTCGTGCGCGACTCCGATCTACGCGGGAACGGGCAAGCAGGTGGCCCTGAACGGGTCCGGATCGGTGGACCCGGAGGGCTTCAACCTCAAGGCGTACCGCTGGTACCTGGATGGCAGCACGACGCCGCTGACGGACCCGAATGGCGTTGTCGGCGTCTGGAACGGCACGTCCGGCACGCATTCGTTCGCGCTCGAGGTCGTGGACCAGGGCGACCTGACGGCAAAGACCAACTGTGGATCGGTGGTGGTTCCGTGACCCGCAACAACCGAGGAGAGCGCGGCAGCGCGATCATCCTCGCGATCGCCCTGATGACGATGATGCTCGCCGTCGGCCTGGCGGCCTACTCGTTCGTCGACACGCAGCAGGTCAACTCGATGCAGGAGCGCCACCGCGAGTCCTCCTTCAACCTCGCCGAGGCGGTTCTGAACGAGCAGTCGTTCACGCTTTCGCGGCGCTGGGCCGGCGCCAGCAGCGCGTACGCGACCACGGTCCCCACGTGCACGAACGCGTCCGCTCCGGCGATCCAGTGTCCGGACGCGAGCCAGCTGTCCGGGAGCTTCAACTCACCGGACTACGCCACCGGCGCGACCTGGAAGACGAGCATCTATGACGATCCGGGCGGGAGCCCGTTTTACAATTCGTCGACGGTCGAGGCCGTGGCCAACTCGCACTGGGACGCGAACGGCAACCTCCGCGTCTGGGTCAAGGCCGAGTCCAGCGTGCGCGGCCGCAAGCGCGTGCTGGTGGCGCTCGTGCAGGTCCAGAAGCACACCGAGTTCCTGCCGAAGCGCGTGATCATCGCCGGCCACTTCGACCTCACGCCGAACGGCAACCACCAGTACGTCCTGACGAACCCGGACGCCACGAGCCAGCACCCGGTCACACTGCGCTGCTCGCTCGCCACGCCCACGTGCGCGAACTACACGCCCGACAAGAAGAACCCGCAGATCGATCCGGCGGGCGCGATCGAGGGCGGCTCGTACATCGGGAAGGACGCGCTCGAGCAGGACGTTCAGGACCGCCTCAAGGAGCGCGCGATCGCGGACGGCACCTACTACACGAGCTGCCCGACCGACACGCAGCTGAGCGGCAAGGTCGTCTGGGTCGAGGGATGCACCGACGGCCAGTACACGAAGAACAACATCTGGAACGCTCCGGGCAACACGGGGATCCTGATCTGGGCGGACGGGACCCTGCAGCTCGGAGGCAACTCGACCTTCTACGGCATCGTCTACCACCTCAACAACAGCAACAGCACCGCGGACGTGCTGAGGCTGCGAGGCGGGCTGACGATCTCCGGCGGCGCGTTCGTCGACGGCCCCGGCGGCATCGACGTCGGCTCGAACAAGGTGAACATCACCTACAACGAGAACGCCTTCACCACGATCGACTCGTACGGCAGCGCCAGCATCGTCCAGAACTCCTGGCGCGACATCACCGGATCGTCGTAGAGTGTCCGGCGTGAGCCGGGAGGTGGGCAGGTAGCCGCGGCGGTCGTCCTGGCCGGCGTCGTGGGCGCCGCGGTCGGGAGCTTCCTGAACGTCGTGATTTACCGCCTGCCGCGCGGCGAGTCGCTCGTGCACCCGCGCTCGCGCTGCCCGGGCTGCGGGACGCAGATCGCGGGCTACGACAACATCCCGATCGTCTCCTGGCTCCTCCTGCGCGGCCGCTGCCGCCACTGCGGCACGCCGATCTCGCCGCGCTACCCGGCGGTGGAGCTGATCACCGCGCTCGTCTTCGCCGCCGTCGTGCTGGTGCGCGGCTTCGACGACGACCTCATCATCGAGCTGCCCTTCGTGGCGGGCCTGATCGCGCTGGCGGGTATCGACGCGGACCACAAGCTGCTGCCGAACAAGATCGTCTATCCGCTCGCGGTATGGGGCGTGATCGCCGTGCTGATCGCCGACCGCGGCGACACCGTGGAGCACCTTGTCGCGGGCGCCGGCGCCTTCCTGTTCCTCCTGGTGGCCGCCCTGGCCTACCCGAGCGGGATGGGGATGGGCGACGTGAAGCTGAGCGGCGTGATGGGGATCTACCTGGGCGCCGCGGTCATACCGGCGCTCCTGATCGCCTTCCTGACGGGATCCGTCGTCGGCGTGGCCATCATCGCGCGCGAGGGCGCGCAGGCGCGCAAGAAGGCCGTCCCGTTCGGGATCTTCCTGGCCATCGGCGGCATCGTCGGGGTGCTCGCTGGGCCCGAGCTGATCGACGTCTACGAGTCGAATTTCCTGGACTAGACGCTGACCCGTCCGGGTTGCGTCCAGCAACTCTGGACATTTCGCGTCCGGCGTTAAGGGTGTCCACCCCCTGGCCGATACCCCTTTGCGTACGCCCATGAAGTCCCTCCGCAAGAACTCCTCTGGTGGCGCTGTCGGTCTTGATATCGACGGTCGCTACCTTGCCGCCGCCGAGGTCCAGAGCGGCCGCGTCGTCCGCGGCGTGAGCCTGGACCTGCCGGAAGGCCTCGTCGCCGACGGCGAGGTCGTGAACCGCGACGGCCTGGCGGAGGCCCTCAAGCGCTTCGCCGTCGACACCGGGCTGCCGAAGAGCGTCCGGCTCGGAGTTTCCAACCAGCAGATCGTCGTCCGCGTGATCGAGCTTCCGCGCATCGAGGACGAGAAGCAGCGCGACGCCGCCGTCCGCTTCCAGGCGGCCGAGGCCATCGCGATGCCGCTCAACGAGGCCGTGCTCGACCACCAGGTCGCCGGCTACAACGAGGCGCCCGACGGCAGCCCGCGCATGCAGGTCGTCGTCGTGGCCGCTCGCCGCTCGATGATCGAGGCTCTTCTCGAGGCCGCGAAGCAGGCCGGCCTGAAGCCGGAGGGCATCGACCTCGACGCCTTCGCGCTCGTCCGCATGCTTGCCGTCGCCACCGACGGGATGCCGGAGCAGAGCGCTCGCGTGTACTGCCACCTCGGTGGCGTCAGCAACCTCGCCATCGCCGTCGGCTCGACGTGCCTGTTCACCCGCCCGCTCGCCGCGGTGTGGGACGAGGAGGGCGCCGGAGCTCGGCTGGCCGACGAGATCAGGCTTTCGATCGACTACTACATGACGCAGCCGCAGGCGCAGCCGGTCGGCGAGATCGTCCTCTCCGGGCCCGGCTCGGCCGACGAGGAGCTCGTCGAAAGCCTCGGCGTGCACCTGGGCCTGCCCACCACCGTCGCGGCGCCGCTCGGCGTCCTCGACCGCTCGGCTCTGGGCGCCGGCGAGGACCCGCACAGGCTGACCGTGGCCGCCGGCCTCGCGATGGGGAAGGCCGCATGAAGGCCGTCAACCTCATCCCGACCGAGCAGCGCCGCGCCCAGGCGACCGGCAAGCAGAACGGCAGCTCGTACATCGTGATCGGCGTGCTCGTGACGCTGCTCGCGATGGTGGGCGCGTACGTCTTCACGTCCAACAACGTCAAGGACCGCAACAGCAAGGCGGCCGCCGCGAAGGTCAAGGCCGACCAGCTCCAGGCCGAGGTCGCGCAGCGCGGCGCCTTCACGAACTTCTCGGACATCAAGAAGGCCCGTCTCGCCTCGGTCATGAACGTTGCGACCACGCGCTTCGACTGGGAGCGCCTCATACGAGAGCTCTCGCGCGTGATGCCGGAGGACAGCTGGCTGCAGTCGACCGACGCGTCCGTGACGGGCGACGTCGAGGGCGAGACGACCACGACTGACACCGGCCTGGCGGTCGCTCCGATGCCGAAGGCCAACCTCGTCGGCTGCACGCCCGACCAGTCGGACGTCGCGCGAATGATGGTCCGGATGCGCCAGATCCACCGCGTCACGGACGTCAAGCTGAACCAGTCGACCACCGAGCTCGGCGACAACACCGAGGTCACCGCCAACAGCTGCGGCAAGTACTACCAGTTCAACATCACCCTGAGCTTCTCGGAGACGCCGCTTGGCACCGAGGCGCCGCGTGGCGAGTCCAGCGTGCCGGCATCCCTCGGAGGCGGGTCATGAGCATGAGCGACAGAGACCGCAAGATCGCGATCGCGATCGTGCCGATCCTGCTCCTGGTGGGCTACTGGTTCCTGCTGCTGGCGCCCAAGCGCGACGCGGCGGCCGAGGCCTCGAAGGCGCTCGCGAAGCAGACCCAGCGGCGCGACAAGGCTCAGACGGCCGCCAACGCGGCGCGCGGCGCCAAGACAGACTTCGCCGCCGACTATGCGGAGATCGTCCGCCTCGGCAAGGCCATTCCCTCGGGCGTGGACATGCCGAGCCTGCTGGTGCAGCTCGACCGCGCCGCGCAGGGCACGGACATCCGCTTCACGAAGGTGGCGCAGGGTCAGCGCACTGAGACGGCCCCTGCCTCGACCGCACCGACGACCGACAACTCCACCTCGGCGCCCACAGAAGGTGCGGCGCCGGTGGAGGCCGGCGGCGCTACCGCGCAGAGCGCGCCGGGCGGCGCCGTGGAGTCCGCGAACAACACTGCTCAGACCGCCTCCAACCAGGCCGACGCCGCCTCGCAGTCGGGCGTGGACGCCACGACGTCCACCTCGACCGGAAGCGGGCTGCCGGTCGGCGGCGGCGCTGCCACCCCCGCGACGCAGGCGGCGGGCGCGACGAGCCCCGCAGGTCTCGAGACCGCGCCGCTGGATCTCGAGTTCGTCGGCAACTTCTTCGACCTGGCCGACTTCTTCCACGACGTGAAGCGCTTCGTGCGCGTCGCGAACCAGAACGTCGTGGTGAGCGGTCGCCTGATCACCGTCGAGGGCGTCAAGTTCTCGAGCGACCCGACGCTGTTCCCGCGGGTCAAGGCCGAGATGAACGTCACCGTCTACCTGTCGCCGAAGGCTCAGGGCACGACCGCCGGGGCGACGCCTCAGGGTCCGGCCCAGGCACCCGGCGCGCAGACGACGCCGGCCTCGACCGAGCCGAGCTCGAGCCCCACCCCTGCTGCCCCGACCGCCACCGCGACCCCTTAGGCCACGACCATGAAGATCTTCCTTCTCGACCTCTGGCAGGACCTTCAGGCGAAGCGGCTGTGGCCGGTGGCCGCGGTTCTCGTGCTCGCGCTGATCGCGGTGCCCGTGGTGCTCTCGAAGTCCTCCGAGGCTCCGCCGCCGGCGCCGGTCCAGGCCGTGCGCAAGGCGCCTGATCCCAAGGATCTGAAGGCGCTGGCGAGCGTGAAGCTCGACGAGACCGCGCTCGACCGCGGGTCGTCGCTCGACACATTCGACCCGAGCGACCCGTTCCGGCCGCCCAAGGCGATCGCCAAGCGCTCGCGGGAGAACTCGGGCGCGCCCTCGACGGTGACGAGCGAGCCCCCGAGCGGAGGCGACACCGGCTCGACCGGCGACACCGGCTCGACCGGTGGCGGGACGACCGGTGGCGGCACGACGGGCGGCACGACCGGTGGCGGCACGACCGGTGGCGGCACCCCGACTCAGACCGCTCAGTACCGCTACGTCGCGGACGTGACCTTCGCGGCCAACGGCCACAAGCGCCACATCAAGGGCCTCGAGCGGCTCGACATGCTGCCCAACCAGGCTTCGCCGCTGCTGCTCTTCCTCGGCGTCACGCCGAACGGCGGCAACGCGGTCTTCCTCGTCGACTCGACGCTGAAGGCGGCCGGCGAGGGCAAGTGCAAGCCCAAGCCCCGCGAGTGCGCGTTCCTCTACATCGGCCCGGGCTCTGAGCACGAGTTCACCAACGAGGACGGCGATTCGTACACCCTGAAGATCGACGAGATCCGCAAGGTGCGCGTCGACGGGAGCGCCGCGGCCGCGAGCCGCAAGAAGAACGCCACGACCGCCCACGCGGCGGTGGGCGCCCCGCAGGCCGTTCGCCGCTTCGCCTCCCCGCTGATCTCGGACCTCGTGACTGTGTCCAGTGGCGGCGACGCGGATTCAACCGACCACCTGGACCGTCGATAGGGGACTTGGCATGCGCCGTGTACTGACCATCTGCCTCTTCGCGCTCGCCGCCGTCCTGGTGGCCGCGCCCGCAGCCCTGGCCGCCAGTGGTCCGGCTCCGACCATCACCCGCGTCCAGCCGATGCGCGTGAGCGTGGGCAACCTGCTCACGATCACCGGCACGAACTTCAAGGCTCAGCGGACCCGCAACACCGTCATCTTCCGTGGCCCGACCGGCCGTACCGCCTTCGCGAAGCCGCGCCGCTCGACGAGGCGCAAGCTCGTCGTCCGTGTGCCGGCCGCCGTGGCGCGTCTTCTGCGCGTCTCCGGCAGCCGTCAGCGTCCGACGCGCCTCAAGCTGCGCGTCCTCAGCGGCCAGTTCAGCAAGTTCACCACGCGGCGTCTCTCGCCGGTCGTGACCGGCGTGGGCGACGGCGACGGCGGCCCCGGAGGGGGCGGCGGTGGCGGTGGCGGCGGCACCGTTGTCTGCGACGACAGCGCGGACCACGACGGCGACCTGCTGCCGAACACGCTCGAGCTGGCGATCGGCACCGATCCGTGTCTCGCCGACACCGACAACGACCAGATGTCGGACGGCTGGGAGTACTGGTCGAGCAAGGACATGAACGTCAAGGCCGTCCCCTATCCGGGCGAGCGGCCCTTCCCGAACGCTCTCGATCCGTCGGACGGCGCGGCTGCGCCCGCGAAGTTCAGCAACATCGACTTCGACGGCGACGGGCTCACGACGCTCGAGGAATACCGCGCCTGGCGCTCCACGGGGAGCTCGTTCGACGCCTCGAAGGCGGGGACCCCCGGGCTCGAGTCGGCTCTGGGATACAGCGACGGCACGAAGTACAGCCGCTGGACTGAGGTGCCGGGCGTGCCCGCATGGCGGGGCCCCTCCCTCGGGCTGCCGGCGCCGACGCAGGCCTTCCCGGCCACCTACGACCTCCATGGGGACGGGCCGTGGCGCGACGACGAGCGGGACGCCGACGGAGACGGCCTCTCGAACTGGCTCGAGTCTGCCGGCGGCCCCGGCCGGGTGAGCTACTGGCCCGGCTACTGGGCGGTCACCGGGCGCGAGATCGACCCGTGGAAGATCACCGCCTACTGCGCGCCGCCTGAGGGCCCGCAGCGCCCCGGAACGTTCGATGTGCGGCCCTTCACCGATCTGGACGTGGCCGACCCGGACGTCGACGGCGACACGCTGCTCGACGGCGAGGACGACCAGGACAACGACGACTACAGCAACATCACCGAGCTGTACGAGGTCAGCTACGACCTGGACAACAACGGCGCCGCCCGGGTGAACCCGGCGTGGTGCGGCGGCAAGGGGCCGGGAGTGATCCCGTCGATCGACCGCGGCGGAGCGGACTGGGCCATCAACCCGTTCAACCCGTGCGCGCCGGACCCGAATTCCCGCAGCTGCCCGGACTACATTCCCTTCCAAGGCTGATCCTCTCCCCGTAGTTCCTCCTCCAACCTGGCGCCCGCACCCTCGTTTGTAGGGTGTGGGCGTCATGTCTTTCCGGTTCGTGACGGCCGGCGAGTCCCACGGCCCGGGGCTCACGGCAATCGTCGAGGGGCTGCCCGCGGGGCTCGAGCTGAGCCCTGACGACATCGACGCCGATCTCGCGCGGCGCCAGCTCGGCCATGGCCGGGGCGGGCGGATGAAGATCGAGAAGGACCGCGCGCAGGTCACCGCCGGCGTCCGCCATGGGCGCACGCTCGGCAGCCCCGTGGCCATGTGGATCGAGAACCGCGACTACCAGAACTGGGAGGAGCGGATGAACCCGTGGCCGGTGGATGCGGAGGTGGACGAGGTGCACCTCCCTCGCCCTGGCCACGCCGACCTGGCCGGGATCCAGAAGTTCGGCCACACCGACGTGCGCAACGTGCTCGAGCGCGCCTCCGCCCGCGAGACCGCCGCGCGCGTGGCGGCCGGCGGGCTCGCCAAGGCCTTCCTGCGCGCGTTGGGCGTCGAGGTCCGTTCGCATGTGACCCGCATCGGCTCGGTGACGGCGCCCGAGCGGAAGGGGCTGGGAGTCGCCGACTTCGAGGCGGTGGACGAGTCGCCCGTGCGCTCGCTCGACGACGAGGCGAGTCAGGCGATGGTGGCCGAGATCGACACTGCCCGGAAGGCGAACGAGTCGCTCGGCGGCGAGTTCGAGGTGATCGTCTTCGGGCTCGTGCCGGGGATCGGCTCCCACATCTCCTGGGAGCAGCGGCTCGACGGCCGCCTGGCGCAGGCGGTCATGTCGATCCAGGCGCTGAAGGGCGTGGGCATCGGGGACGGCTTCGCGCTCGCCGGGCGAGTGGGTTCCCAGGCCCACGACGAGATCTTCTGGTCGGAGGAGCAGGGCTACAACCGCGAGACGAACCGCGCCGGGGGCGTCGAGGGCGGCATGACGACCGGCGACCCGCTCATCGTCACCGGCGCGATGAAGCCGCTGCCCACGCTGACCAAGCCGCTGCGCTCGGTGGACACCGAGACGAAGGAGCCGGCGCAGGCGCTCCGCGAGCGCACCGACTCGTGCACGGTCCCCGCCGCCGGCGTGGTGGGCGAGGCGATGGTGGCGCTGGTGCTCGCGGCCGCCTATCGCGAGAAGTTCGGCGGCGACCACATCGACGACGCGCTGGGTGCGCTCCGCGCCTACGAGGACCGGATCGGCTGGAGGCGCGCATAGCGCTCGTCCTCGTGGGCTTCATGGGCGCCGGGAAGTCGACCGGCGCCCGCTCGCTCGCGGCCGGGCTCGGGGCCGAGGCGCTCGACTCGGACCGCGAGCTCGAGCGGCGGCTGGGCGAGCCGGTCGAGTCGTACTTCGACAGGGAGGGCGAGGAGGCGTTCCGCGCTCGCGAGGAGGAGCTGGTCCTGGAGCTGCTGGCGCGCGAGGACGCGCTGGTCGTGGCGCTCGGCGGTGGCGCGCTCGGGTCCGAGTACGTGCGCGAAGCACTGGGGCGGCACACCGTCGTTCACCTCGAGGTTGACCCCGACGAGGCGTGGCGGCGCGCGTCTGGCAAGGGCAGGCCGCTCGCGCGCGACCGCGGGCGCTTCGACCAGCTGCATGGCGATCGCGGCGCCATCTACGAGTCGGTGGCCGACGCCGTGCTGCCGCCCGGCGATCGCGACGCGCTGCGGCGGGCGCTGCCGGCGCTGCGGGCGCTCGAGTCCGCGCCGGGCGGCACCCGGCTCGTCTGGGCATCGGCCGCCTCGGGCGAGTATCCGGTCTTCCTCGGGAACGGCCTGATCGAGGCGGGCTTCTTCCATCCGGACGACGGCCGGCGGCTGGTCGTGACGGACGAGAACGTGGTGCGCGCGCAGCCGGTGGAGGGCGACGGGCGGATCGTCGTCACGCCGGGCGAGGACCACAAGTCGATCCACGCGGCGGAGCTCGTGCTGCGCGGGCTCGCGCATGCGGGCGCCGAGCGCGGCGACATCGTCGTGGCGGTCGGCGGCGGCGTGGTGGGCGACCTCGCCGGCTTCTGCGCCGCGATCTACCAGCGCGGCATGCGCCACGTGCAGGTACCGACCTCGCTGGTCGCGCAGGTCGACTCGGCCTACGGCGGGAAGACCGGCGTCGACCTGCCCGAGGGGAAGAACTACGCGGGGGTCTTCCACCAGCCTTCCGCGGTGATCTGCGACCCGGCGGCGCTGGAGACGCTGCCGCCGAAGGAGCTGTCAGCGGGCTACGCCGAGGTGGTGAAGACGGCTCTGATCGCCGGCGGCCCGCTGTGGGCGCGGGTCCGCCAGGGCGGCGAGGTCGATGGGGAGGTGATCCTCGGCTGCATCCGCACGAAGCTGGCGGTGGTGGCCGAGGACGAGCGCGACTCCGGCCGCAGGCAGGTGCTGAACCTGGGGCACACCGTTGGCCACGCGATCGAGGCGGCGACGGGCTACAGGCGCTACCGCCATGGCGAAGCCGTGGCGGTGGGGCTGCTCGTGGCGCTGCGCCTCTCCGGGCGGGAGCCGCTCCGGGCGGAGGTGGCGGAGCTGCTGGCAGCGCACGGGCTGCCGCAGTCATTCAGCGGCGCGTCGACGGACGAGGTCCTCGCGCTCGTCGAGCGGGACAAGAAGCGGAGCGGTGGCCGGGTACCGTTCGTTCTCGTGGAAGCACCAGGCGAGGTGACCCCGGGCCACGACGTCCCGGCCGCCGATCTGCGTGCGGCGATCGAGGAGGCGTGCTCGGCGTGAGGCTCCGTGTCGGCGTGATGCATGGCGTGAACCTCGACGTGCTCGGCAGGCGGAACGCGGACCACTACGGCGGCCTGACGCTCACCGAGCTCGAGGTGAGGATCAAGCAGTTCGCCCGCGAGCTCGAGATGGACCCAAGCTTCTCGCAGACGAATCACGAGGGGGAGTTCGTCGAGCAGCTTCACCGCGCCGCCGAGGGCGCCGACGCGCTGATCCTGAATCCCGGCGCGTGGACGCACTACTCCTGGGCGATTCGCGACGCGCTCGAGGTTGCCGCACTGCCGGCGGTGGAGGTGCATCTGTCGGCCGTGGACGAGCGCGAGGACTGGCGCCGACTCTCTGTCATCCGGGACCTCTGCGTTGGCTCCGTGCAGGGCAGGGGCGTGGACGGGTATCGCGAGGCGCTCGAGCTGCTGAAGGAGCGTTCCTCGTGACGGCGGCGGCGCGGGCTGACCGGCTGGTCGAGCTGCTCGCCGAGCGCGAGCTGGACTCGCTGCTCGTGACGAACCTGTTGAACGTCCGCTACCTCACCGGCTTCACCGGCACGAACGGTGCAGCGATCGTGACGCCGGAGGAGCGGCTCTTCTTCACGGACTTCCGCTACGTGGAGCAGGCGCGCGGGCAGGTGCCCGACTTCGAGCGGATCGAGGCGAGCCGCGACATGCTCGACGCGCTGGCGAAGCGCCTGCGCGGCCGCGCCGGCTTCGACGACCAGCACCTCAGCGTGGCGACGCACCGCAAGCTGAGCGAGAAGCTGCCCGACGGCGTGGAGCTGATGCCGGCCGGCGGCATCGTCGAGCGGCTCCGGGCGGTGAAGGACGAGGGGGAGATCGCCGCGATGAGCGCGGCGGCCGAGCTCGCGACGGCGGCGTACCACTCGCTCCGCGAGGGCGGGCTGGCCGGACGCACCGAGCGCGAGGTGGCCATCGAGCTGGTCCGCTTCATGGAGGACGAGGGCGCGGAGGCGCCCTCGTTCCCGCCGATCGTGGCCGCGGGGGCCCAGGGGGCCCAGCCGCACGCGGTGCCGCGCGACGTCGAGATCCCGCGCGACACCCTGGTCGTGATCGACATGGGCGCGATGGTCGACGGCTACTGCTCCGACTGCACGCGCACGATCGCCACCGGCTCGCTCGCCGACGAGGTGCTCGAGGTCTACGAGCTCGTGCGCCGCGCGCAGGTGGACGCGCTCGGCGCGGCGGTCGCGGGAGCGGAGTGCAAGGCGGTCGACGCCGTGGCGCGCGAGCTGATCGACGCGGCGGGCCACGAGGAGCACTTCGGGCACGGCCTCGGCCACGGCGTGGGGCTGGAGGTCCACGAGGCTCCGCGGCTCGGCAAGACGGCCGAGGGATCGCTCGAGGCCGGGAACGCGGTCACGATCGAGCCCGGCGTGTACCTGCCGGGCGAGTTCGGCGTCCGGATCGAGGACCTCGTGATCGTGACCGAGGGGGAGCCGCGGATACTCACCGGCTTCCCCAAGGGCCTGGTCACCGTCGACTGATGTTGCTCGCCGCGCTGGCGGCGTTCGCCGGCGCCGCCGTGCAGTCAGCGAGCGGCCTCGGGTTCGCGCTCGTCCTCTCGCCCGCGCTGTTCGCGGTGATGGAGCCCGGGGAGGCCGTGACCGCCGTGCTGATCCTTGGGATCGCCCTGTGCGCCCTGGTCCTGATCGAGAGCCACCGCGTGGCCACGCATGGGCTCGCCCGCATCCTCGTGCCGGCCGTTCCGGGCCTCGCCGTCGGGGTGCTGCTCCTGAGCGCGCTCTCGAAGCAGTGGCTCCAGGTCGGCGTGGGCGTCGCCGTCATCGCGGCGGCGGCCTGGCAGCTCCGCCACCACGCGCCGGTCGCGATCCCCGCCGTCCTCGCCGGCTTTCTCAGCGGCGTGCTCACGACCTCGATCAGCGTCAACGGGCCGCCGCTCGCGCTCTGGCTCGAGGGGGAGCGCGTGCCGCCGCCGAGCTTCCGCGCGACCCTGGCTGCAGCATTTCTTGCGTTGGACGTGGCCGGTGTGGCGCTGATCCTGGCCAGGGAGGGGGCCGACACGGTCGACCTCGGGTCGCTCGGCCCGCTCCTCGCGTGCGTCCTCGTGGGCTACGCGATCGGGGCGGTCGGCTTCCGGCGCCTCGACGCGGAGCGGTTCTCGACCGTGGTGCTGGTCGTGGTGATCTGCACCGGCGTCGCGAGCGTCGTGGCCGGCCTCGTCTGACCTGGACGGGCGGAGGTCCGAATCGAAGGTGTCCAAACCGCTTGCGGAAAGTGCGGGGGCAGGCTTACTGTCGATGTCAGATGCAGGGACGCAGCACCCGCCCGCTCCTGGGCGCACTCCTCGGCTCGCTCGCTCTGGCCGCCCCCGCAACAGCAGCGAGCCACACGGTCACGGCCAACACCGCCGTGGCGCGGCCGTGCCATCGCGACCTGGCGTCGTCGCACGCCGGGCGCGCGGTGCTGCGGGCCAAGGCGCCGGCGCGCGGGCTCGTGAGCGTCCGGCTCCGGTCCCGCGGGGACTGGGACCTCGGTGTCTTCGGCCGTCGCGGGCGGACGGTGGCCGGGTCGGCCTCCTTCGGTGGGAACGAGCTCGCTTCCGGGTTCGTGCGCCGCGGTGAGCGCGTGATCGTGCAGGCCTGTCGCTTCCGGGGCAATGCCGCGAGTGCGCGCGTCTCGATTCGCTTCGTCCGCATCCCGAAGCGCAAGCCGGGCCGGCTCGCGGTCGTCGACGTGATGGTCCCCAGGCAGGCGGACCGGCAGCGGCTTCAGGCTCTCGGGCTCGACCTGTCCGAGCACGCCGACCGGAACTCCGTCGAGGTGCTGCTCCACGGCTCGGCCGATGCGCGCGTGCTGCGCCGCGCGGGCTTCCGCTACACCGTGCGCATCGCCGATCTGGCGGCACACACGCGCCGCAACGAGCGCCGCGACAAGCTCCACGCGCGCGCGACGGCGACCTCCGGGCTGCCGAGCGGCCGCGTGAGCTATCGACGGCTGCCGGACTACGACCTCGACATGAAGCAGCTGGCGATGCGGTACCCGTCGCTGACGCGGCCACTGACGCTGAACCACCACAGCGTGCTGGGCCGCGACGTGAACGGCATCGAGATCTCGACCGGCGCGCCGAACACGGGGGACGGCAAGCCGATCTTCCTGATCATGGGCCTTCATCACGCGCGCGAGTGGCCCTCGTCGGAGCACACGATCGAGTTCGCCTACGACCTCCTGCGGAACTACGGGCGCGATCCGCGAACGACACAGCTCGTCCAGCAGACGCGCACGATCGTCGTGCCGGTCGTGAACCCCGATGGCTTCAACATCTCGCGTGAGGCGGGAGAGATGGGCGACTTCTCGCTGTTCGACTACGAGATGAAGCGCAAGAACTGCGCGGTGTCGGACCACACCCCCCAGAAGTACGCGAGCGGAACCTGTGACGACAACAAGGCGGGCCGCCTGCGCGGCACGGATCCGAATCGCAACTACGGCGGCCTCTGGGGCGGCGCCGGCGCGAGCGTGAACTGGTCGGACGACACCTACAGGGGCGACGAGCCGTTCTCGGAGCCCGAGGTGCAGAACATCCGCGAGCTGATCTCGTCGCGCCAGGTGACGAACCTGATCACCAACCACACCTACTCGAACCTGGTCCTGCGCCCGCCGGGAACCGCCGACTTCGGCTTCCCGCTCGAGGAGCCGGCCTACAAGGCGCTGGGCGCGTCGCTCGCCGCGCACAATGGCTACTCGAACGACCCGGGCTTCGGGCTCTACGACACGACCGGCAGCACCGAGGACTGGTCGTTCTGGACGACGGGAGGATTCGCCTTCACGTTCGAGATCGGCGCGGAGGAGTTCCATCCGCCCTTCGCGACGGGCGTCGAGGCGGAATACCTGGGCAAGGCGCCGGCCGCGGGTGCGGGGCAGGGCGGCAACCGCGAGGCCTACTACACGATGCTCCAGGCGACGGCCGACGCATCGCTGCACTCGGTCATCCAGGGCTCGGCGCCGGCGGGCTCGACGCTGCGGATCGCGAAGACCTTCCAGAGCTCGACGTCGCCGGTCTGGCGCGACGATCTCGGCAACTCGGTCGGCGACCCGATCCGGTTCACCGACTCGCTCAGCTCCGAGCTGAAGGCGACCGGCGGTGAGTTCACGTGGCACGTGAACCCGTCGACCCGCCCGCTCGTAGCCGGCCGTAACGGTCGCGACGCGACGGGGCCGCCCCAGCAGCGCATCGACCTCGTCAACCCACCCGGGATCCCGCCGGAGAACCCGAACTACCCGCCCGGCGGCCCGGTCGAGGAGATCCCGTTCACGGTGCAGGGCCCCGCCGACGGAGTCGACAACGGGCGGATGACCGTCCACGTCGAGTGGTCGAGCCCGGACACCGACTGGGACATCTACGTGATCGGGCCGAACGGCCAGATCGTCACGCAGTCGGCCTCGTTCGGAGACACGACCGAGGACGCCACGCTGTTCGACCCGCCGCCGGGGCAGTACAAGCTGCAGGTGGTCAGCTACGACCAGGTGATGCACACGCCAGACGACTGGTTCAATGGAAACGTGAGCTTCCGCTCGCCGACCCCGCGTGTCGAGACGGGCGCCAAGGAGAGCTGGACCCTCACGTGCACGAACGCCGCGGGCCACGTCGAGGCGACCCGCCAGGTGATCGTGGACCGCGGCGCCCAGGCGAACGTGGGCAACGCCTGCACCCGCGACAAGTAAGGGGTCTGACCCCTTAAGCCCCGGCGACTCAAGGGGTCAGACCCCTTGAGTCGGGTGCACTTAGGTTTGCAGTCCGCCGGACCGGATGCGAACATACGTTCGAGCGATGATCGTATGCGTCCTCTACCCCCGGTTCGAGCTGCTGGCGGCCCTCGGCGACCGCCGGGCGCTCCTCTCCGAGCCGGCCGCGCTCGCTCCTGAGGCCGGGCGCGAGCAGCTGGTGGGGGAGGTGTCGGCGCCGGCCGAGGCCTACGGGATCGTGCGCGGGATGCGCCTCGGCGAGGCGATGTCGCGCTGTCCGGGCCTGCGGCTCGTGCCGCCCGACCCCGAGGGAGTGCGCTCGCTCTGGGGCGCGGTGCTCGACCGGCTCGAGGGGATCGGGGCCGAGGTCGAGTCGGATCATCCCGGTGCGGCCTTCTTTGCCGCCGCCGGCCTGCACGGCATCCACGGCGGCGACCTCAGCGGGGTCCTGACCGCTGCCCGCCGCGCGCTCGGGTCGGGCGCCCGCTTCGGCGTTGCCCCGAGCCGCTTCGCGTCGCACGCGGCCGCGCTGCAGGCTCGTCCCCGCCGCCGGCCCCGCTCCAATTCCCGGCCCGTGCCGGCCGGCGCCGTGATGATCGAGCCCGCCGCTGCCCGCGAGTTTCTTGCGCCTCTTCCCGTCTCGCTCCTCCGCACGCGGCTCGAGCTCCATGCGCTGCCCGAGGTGCTCGAGCGGCTCGGCATCCGCACGCTCGGAGAGCTCGCGGCGCTGCCCTCGCGGGCGGTGGCGGAGCGCTTCGGCCACCCCGGGTTGCTCGCGCTCGACCTGAGCCGCGGCCGTGACACGCCGCTCGACCCGCGCCGGCCGTTCGAGCCGGTCGTCGAGCGGCTCGACCTTCCCGAGGCCGCCTCGGGCCAGCAGCTCGAGCGGGCGCTCGAGCTCCTGATCGCGCGCGTGCTCGCCCGGCGCGAGCGGCGCGGGCGCTCGCTGCGCGGGCTGGCGATGTCGGCGCGCTTCGTCGCGGGCGGCACCTGGCGGATGTCGGTCACGCTGCGTCACGCGAGCGCGGACCCGGCGCGCATCCGGCTCGCGCTGGCGCAGAAGCTCGCCGAGCTGCCGGCGCCGTCGGAGTCGCTCGCCCTGGAGGTCGAGGCGTTCGGGCCGCCGGCGCACGACCAGGGCCGTCTGCTCGACGAGGCGGCCGCTGTACGCCGCTCGCGGCTCGACGAGGCGGTGCGCCAGGCCCGCCAGGCGGCTGGGGCGGACGCCGCCCTGCGGGTGCTGGACCTGGACCCTGACTCGCGCATCCCTGAGCGCCGAGCGGTGCTGGCGCCGTTCCCCGACGCGTCGTGACCCCCGAGGGGCGCCGCGCGCGGCGGCTGGGAACGCCGAAGCCGACGTCCGTCATCCCCGGGGACGGCGGGTCGCCGCGCAGCGTCGCGGGGAAGGAGGTCGACTCCGTTCGCGAGGAGTGGGTCGTCGAGGACCGCTGGTGGACCGGCCGGCCGCTGCGGCGGCGCTACTTCGAGGTCGTCCTGCTCGACGGGCGGAACGTCGTGGTGTTCCGCGACCTCGTCGGTGGGGGCTGGTTCCTGCAGCGTTCGTAGTGCGACACCGTGCAAATTGCGAGAAATCGGCGCTTCAGGTATCGCGACACCCGCCGATACAAACTTTAGGTGTACAGCCCCCGCACACCGCCAAGCCAAAAAAGCACACTCGAAACGATCGCCCGCCTCGGCAAGATGTTCGAGCGGACGGCCCTTGTGCGCGATGACGCGAACCTCCAAGAGGTTCTCGAGGACGTCTGCGGCGCGATCAGTGAGTTGCTCGGCTATCGCGCCGTCGTCGTGAACGTCTACCGGCCGGCGTTCGACGACATGCTGACCTCGGCGGCGGTGGGCTCCGAGGAGTCGGTCCGCGAGCTCGTGGGCAAGAGCTCCCCGCGGGAGACCTGGGTGCCGCTCCTCGACGAGCGCTTCGCGCGCCGGGGGGCCTACTTCGTGCCGGGTGGCGAGTTCGACTGGGAGGGGCTGGGAGTCGACAGCTACGTGCCGCGGATAGCGCCGAGCACCGACCCCGACGCGTGGACGGCCGAGGACGCCCTCTTCGCCCCGCTCCGCGACCCGAAGGGGCTTCTGATCGGGGTGATCTCGGTGGACGAGCCCGCCACGGGCCGGCGGCCGACGGACGACGAGGTCGACGCGCTGGTGGCGATCGCCAGCCACGCCGGGCTGGCGCTCCGGATGGCGCAGGACGCCGCCGACGACGTTCAGCACCAGCGGATGCTCGAGGGCATCCTCGAGGTGTCCGCGCGCGTGGCGGAGGCGGACGACCCCGAGGAGATTCTCCAGGCGGTGAGCGACGGCATCCGCGACGCGCTCGGCTTCGACAAGGTCGTGATCGAGCTGGCGCCGCGGCCCGACATGCCACTTGTCCCGCAGGCGTCGAGCGGCTGGTACGGCGGGACGCGGATCAGCAACGCGCTCACGCTCGACGCGCTGGAGCCGCTCCTGACCGACGAGTTCGAGGTGGCCGGCTGCTATCTCGTGCCGACCGAGGCTGCCGACGAGCGCCTGAGGCGCCATCCGACCGACTACGACTCCGAGCTCTACGGCCATGGACCGCACGCGTGGGCTCGTCATTGGCTGATCGTGCCGCTGACGGAGCCGTCGGGTCGTCGCAGGGGGCTGATCTGGGTGGACGACCCGCGCGACCGCCTGCTGCCCACTCGGGCACGGCTCCAGGCGCTGCGGCTGTTCGCGAACCAGGCGGTGGCCGCGCTTCAATCGGCCGACCAGGCGCTCAAGCTGCGGCACGAGGCGACCCACGACGCGCTCACCGGGCTGTTGAACCGGCGCGCCTTCCGCGCGCGGCTGGCGCGCGAGGCGGTCGACCCCGATGCGGGCTTCGCTGTGATCCTCTGCGACATGGACAACCTGAAGCGCGTGAACGACACGCTCGGCCACGAGGCGGGGGACCTCGCGCTGCGCCTGCTCGCCGACGCGCTGCGGACCGACCTGCGCCGCGACGACGCCTACCGGCTCGGGGGCGACGAGTTCGCGATCGTGCTGCCAGGAGCGTCAGAGCTCGACGCCGAACGGGTGGTGCAGCGGCTCCAGGACGTGGTCTCGGTCGCGGCACGCGAGCCGATCTCTCTGATCCAGGCGAGCTTCGGAGTGGCGGCCTACGAGCCGGGGGAGACCCCCGACCGCCTGGTGGCCCGCGCCGACGCGGTGCTCTACCAGTCGAAGCGCCGCCGCAGGCACGAAGCAGTGGCATAGGGCAGGCCAACGTGCGAACATACGTTCGTGCCATATGTCGAGCTGCATTGTCACTCCGCATATTCGTTCCTTGACGGCGCCTCGCATCCGGCGGAACTGGCGGGCACGGCAGCCGAGCAGGGCCATAGCGCTCTAGCTCTCACCGACCACGACGGCCTTCACGGCGCCATGGAGATGGCGCACGCGCTGAAGCCGCTCGGCATCCGTCCGATCACCGGCGCGGAGCTGACGCTCGCCGACGGCACCCATCTCACACTCCTGTGCGAGACGCGCGAGGGCTACACGAACCTCTGCCGGGCGATCACCGCGTCGCACTGGCCGACCCGCCGCTGGGCGCGCGAGGGCTGGACGGAGGGCGGCGGCCGCCAGGACCCGCTCGACGGCGAGCCGAGCATCTCGCTCGAGGCGCTCGAGCCGCACGCCGCCGGGCTCGTGTGCCTCTCGGGGTGCGCGCGCCGCGGCGCGGTCGCGTCGCGCATCGAGGCGGACCGCCACGCGGAGGCGGCGGCCGTGGCGCGGCGGCTCGCTCGGATCTTCGGCCCGGACCACTTCCGCATCGAGCTCCAGCGCCCGTTCTGGCGCCACGACAGGCGCCGCAACCGGCTGCTGGCCGAGCTGGCCGAACGGCTCGGGGTGCCCACGGTGGCGACCGGCAACGTCCACGTTCACGCGCGCGAGCGGATCGCCCTTCAGGACGCGATGGTGGCCGTGGGGCTCGGGAAGACGCTCGACGAGACGGAGCCGCAGCGACGCGGCAACTCCTCGCACGTGCTGGCGCCCCCGGAGCGGATGGCCGAGCGCTTCCGCGACCACCCCGACGCTGTCGAGGAGAGCGGCCGGCTGGCCGAGCGCCTCGGCTTCGACCTCACCGAGGACCTCGGCTACCGCTATCCCGGCTCGGAGGACCCCGACGCCGACTCGAAGCTGGCCGCGCTCTGCGCCGACCGCTTCGCCGAGCGCTACGGCTCGCCCCGTGCGCGAGGCCGGCGCGACGCCGCCGGCGGAGCGAGGCTCTCCTCCGAGGCGGCGGCGCGGCTGGACGAGGAGCTGCGCGTGATCCGCCACCTCGGCCTGTCCGGCTTCTTCCTGCTCCACCGCGACATGCTGGAGCTGGCGCGCGAGGTGGCCGCCGAGGTGCGCGGGGCGGATTCGTCGCGGCGCCTGCTGCCGCCGGGCCGCGGGCGCGGGTCCAGCGTGTCCTCGATCGTCTGCTACCTGACCGGGCTCTCGCACGTCGACCCGATCGCGAACGAGCTGCTCCTCGGCCGCTTCCTGAACGAGGAGCTGACCGCGCTGCCCGACATCGACCTCGACTTCCCGCGCGACATCCGCGAGGTGCTGATCCCGCGCGTCCACGACCGCTACGGCCGCGACCGCTGCGCGCTCGTGGCCGCGTTCTCGACCTTCCAGGTGCGCTCGGCGGTGCGCGACTTCGCGAAGGCGCTCGGCCTGCCGCCGGGAGAGATCGAGCGGCTGGCTCGCCAGGTGGACCCCTGGAAGGACCGGAACGACATCGAGGGCGAGGTCCCGCGCGGCGGCTCGACGCGCTGGGACTCGCTGGTGAAGCTGGCGCGCGACGCCTGGGGGCTCCCGCGGCACATGTCCCAGCACCCGGGCGGGATGGTCATCTCGACCCAGCCGCTGATCGACCTCTGCCCGGTTCAGCCGGCCTCCATGGAGGGCCGCCAGATGGTGCAGTGGGACAAGGACTCGTGCGGCGACGCGGGTTTCCTGAAGATCGACCTGCTCGGGCTGGGGATGCTGTCGGCGGTCGAGCGCTGCATCGACGAGATCGCGCGCGTGCGCGGCGAGAGGATCGACCTCTCCCGTATCCCGTACGACGACAAGGAGGTCTACGCCCGGATCCAGGAGGCGGAGACGACGGGCGTCTTCCAGATCGAGTCGCGCGCGCAGATGCAGATGTTGAAGCGGACCCGCCCGGAGACGCTCGACGACCTCACCGTCCAGGTGGCGCTCGTCCGGCCCGGGCCGATCATCGGCGGGGCGGTGCACCCGTACATCGAGCATCGCAAGGCGCTGCGCGCCGACCCGGACTTCCAGGTGCCCTACGAGCATCCCTCACTGGAGCCGGTGCTACGCGACACGCTCGGCACGATCGTCTTCCAGGACCAGGTGCTGGAGGTGTCGATGGCGTTCGCGGGGTTCTCAGCCGGGGAGGCGGAGGGGCTGCGCCGGGCGATGAGCCGGCGCCGCTCCGAGGCGGCGATCCGGGCCTACGAGGAGAAGTTCATCGCCGGGGCGGCGGAGCGCGGCGCGGCGCGCGAGGTGGCAGAGCGGGTGTGGACCCAGATCGTCGGCTTCTCCGGCTTCGGCTTCCCGAAGGCGCACTCGGCGGCGTTCGGGCTGCTCGCGTACCAGTCGACCTGGCTGCGGGTGCACTACCACCCCGAGTTCCTCTGCGCGCTCCTGAACGAGCAGCCGATGGGCTTCTACCCTCCCGACGCGCTGGTGCACGAGGCGCAGCGCCGCGGGGTTGAGGTGCTGCCGGCGTGCGTCGTGCGAAGCGACGCCGAGTGCCGCGTAGAGATGGGAGCGGTCCGCATGGGCCTCGGCTACGTGACCGGCGTGAAGGAGGCCGAGGTGCGCGCGATGGTGGCCGAGCGCGACGGCGCGGGGGAGCCCGCCGCCGCGACGCCGGCGGGTTCCGCGCTCGCCGGCTGGCGCTCGCTCGGCGACCTCGCCGGCCGCTCGGGCGCCTCCGCCGAGACGCTCGGCCGGCTCGCCTGGGCGGGCGCCTGCGACGCGCTCGTGGACGGCGAGCCCACCGCGCGGCGCAGGCGAGCGCTCTGGATGCTCGGGGTGGCGGTTCCCGGCACCCAGGTGCCTGAGGGAACCCAGCTCGCGCTGCCGCTCGACCCGCACGAGGGCCCCGAGCTGCGCGCCCTCAGCGCCTGGGAGCGGATGCTGGCCGACTACGGGTCCACCGGCGTGACCCTCCGCGAGCACCCGCTCGAGCTGATGCGGCCCGAGCTGCCCGCCGACCTCAGCACCAGCACCGACCTCGAGGTCGACCCGCACGGCCGGCGCGTCAGGGTCGCCGGGTTGGTGATCGCCCGCCAGCGCCCCGCCACGGCCAAGGGCGTCACCTTCATGCTCCTCGAGGACGAGCTCGGCACGATCAACCTGATCATCCCTCCACCGGTCCACGAGCGCTTCCGCCTGGCCGTGCGCTCCGAGCCGCTCGTGGTGGCCTCCGGCCGCCTGGAGCGCCGCGAGGGCACGGCGAACGTGATCGTCGACAGGATCGAGCGCCTGGACCGCCCCGACCTCCCACCCGCAAAGGTCACCCACATCGAGCCCCGGCGGGTCTGGTCGAGCGACGCCGGCGAGCTCAGCGCGGTGCTGCCGACGGCGCACAGCTTCGGCCGCCGCGGCTGAGCTACTCCGACGAGCGCTGCCGCTTCAGCCAGTCGGCGAACTGCTGGCCCGCGTCCGCGACCGAGGTGCCGGCCTGCTGGAAGGCGCCCGCGATCCGGTCGGCGTAGAAGGCGCTCGCGGCGTCCGCCTCCTCGCGCAGCGAGCCCTCCTGGCCGCGACGCAGGTACTCGCCGCGCACCATCGAGTCGTAGCTTCCCTCGTGCACCCAGTCGAGCAGGATGCGCACCCGGCGGACGGGCATCGGGTGGGTCAGGTGCATGTCCTGAAGCAGCTTCGTCAGCTTCTCGAGGCCTCCGCCGCCCTCGCTGTAGTCCATGCCCTGGGCGATGAAGGCATCGAGGTTCAGGTCCTCGGCCGCCTCCCCGGCGGCGATGGTCATCAGCGAGCGGCAGACCGCCGTGGGATCGCGCGTCACGATCGCGGCGGCGCGGTCGCAGGAGAGCTCGGCCGCGCGGAACCACTCGAGCAGGGCGTACTGGATCGCGAGCAGCGGCAGCCCGGCAAGGAGCGGCAGCCGCACCGACCCGCCGATCCGGAGCAGGATCAGCAGCGCGGTCTGGTACAGCACGTGGTCCGAGTGCACGTGAGCCGCCTCGTGGGCGAGCACGACTCGCCGTCCGTCTTCGTCGAGGATCCGGACCAGCTCGGAGTTGAGCATCACGATCGGCTTGGAGGCGCCGATCGTGTACGCGTTCGCAAGCGGGAACTGCGTCAGGTAGAGATCCGGCACCCGCTCGATGTCAAGCGTGCCCACGACCTGCCTGTGAAGCACCCAGATGCCCGGCAGCTGCTGCTCGCCGAGCCGGACCGCGGAGCCCAGCGAGGCCGCGCGGAGCGCCCGCTCGTAGCCGAGCGCCACGAGCTTTCGGACCACGTCGTCGAGATAGGGCACCTTCTGAAGCGCCGCGGTCGCGGCCCGGTCAGCGGGATGCTGATACGCCCGCGGCGAGATCCCCTCGAGCTTCCAGGCGCTCTCGAGATGCTCCATGTCGCCACACTATCCCCATGAGCGGGCGCATCCTCGTCGGCACCTCCAGCTGGGCGGACCCGGGGTTCGTCAAGGAGTGGTATCCGCCGAAGCTGCCGGCGAAGGAGCGGCTGCCCTGGTACGCGCAGCGCTTCGAGCTGGTCGAGCTGAACTCGAGCTTCTACGCCGTTCCGGACCGCAACACGGTTCACGGCTGGGTCGAGGTCACGCCGCCGGAGTTCGAGTTCGACGTCAAGGTGCACCGGGCTCTCTCCAGGCACTCAGCGCCGGTGGACTCGCTGCCGCCCGACCTGCGCGACATGGCGGAGACCTCCGGACGGGGACGCGTCCGTCTCACCCCGGAGCTCGAGATCGCCCTGGCCGGGCGGCTGATCGAGGAGACGGCCCCGCTCGCCGAGGCGGGCAAGCTCGGCGCCTACCTGCTCCAGCTCACGCCCGCGTTCAGCCCCGCGCGCCACCAGCTCGAGGAGCTCGACCGGCTCGTCGAGGCCTTCGGGGGGCACCGGCTCGCCGTCGAGCTGCGGAACCGGAACTGGGTGGACGAGCGCCGGCGCGAGGCCACGCTCGACTGGTTCGCGGAACGCGGCGTCACCTACGTCACCGTCGACGCTCCGCCGGCGGACAACTTCCAGATCATGCCGCCGCTCGACGCGGTAACGAGCCCCTCGATCGCCTACCTGCGGGCGCACGGGCGCAACACCAAGGGCTATCTCACGGGCAGGTCCGTCGCGGAGCGCTTCGCCTGGCAGTACACCGACGACGAGCTCGAGGAGATCGCGGGCCGGGCGCGCAAGCTCGCTGAGAGCGCCGGCGAGGTGCACGTGGCCTTCAACAACAACCGCGGCGACGACGCGCCCACCGCCGCGCAGCGCTTCCGCGCGCTGCTCGGGCAGGAGGTGCCGGAGCCGGACGACCCGCAGCTGACGTTCTAGGCGCGCCCGAGCTCGAACCAGACGCGCTTGGAGTGGCCGTCCTCCTTGACGCCCCAGCTCTTGGCGAGCCGCT
>Ga0207675_100001221_pt1 | contig 25652 bp, 19 predicted proteins | sample KBSSwiS42_FD_184305 | JGI IMG/M metagenome (GOLD analysis project Ga0207675, IMG submission 184305) | Switchgrass rhizosphere microbial communities from Kellogg Biological Station, Michigan, USA - KBS Switchgrass S4-2 (SPAdes) (version 2) | ecosystem: Host-associated > Plants > Roots >...
CATGGATTGCGGAGTGCCGTTCTGCCACACGGGCAAACTGATCTCGGGCATGGCCTCGGGCTGCCCGGTGAACAACCTCATCCCGGAGTGGAACGACCTGGTGTACCGCGGGTTGTGGCGCGAGGCGCTCGAGCGCCTGCATCGCACCAACAACTTCCCGGAGTTCACGGGCCGCGTGTGCCCGGCGCCGTGTGAAGGTTCCTGCGTGCTCGGCATCAATGCACCGCCGGTCACCATCAAGAACATCGAGAATGCCATCATCGATCGCGGCTGGGAGGAGGGCTGGATCGTCCCCGAGCCGCCGCCGGTGCGCACCGGCAAGAAGGTCGCGGTCATCGGCTCCGGTCCCGCGGGTCTCGCGGCCGCCGCGCAGCTCAACAAGGCCGGTCACCACGTGACGGTGCTCGAACGCGCCGACCTTCCGGGCGGATTGCTGACCTACGGCATTCCCAACATGAAGCTCGACAAGCGCCAAGTGGTCGCGCGCCGCATCGCGCTCATGGAGAAGGAAGGCGTCAAGTTCCTGTGCAACGCGACGGTGGGCGAAAACGTCGAGCCGCAGCTGCTGGTCAAGGACTTCGACGCCACGGTGATCTGCACCGGCGCCACGCAGCCGCGCGATTTGCCGGTCGAGGGCCGCACTCTCAAGGGCGTGCACTTCGCGATGGATTTCCTCACGCTGTCCACGCAGTCCGTGCTCAAGGATCAGCCCGACGCCACGTCGATCAGCGCGAAGGGCAAGGACGTGGTGGTGCTCGGCGGCGGTGACACCGGCACCGACTGCGTCGGCACCTCCATGCGCCAGGGCTGCCGTTCGCTGCAGCAGATCGAGATCATGGCCATGCCGCCCATGGATCGCGCCGCGGACAATCCGTGGCCCGAGTGGCCCAAGGTCTACAAGATGGACTACGGCCAGGAAGAGGCCGCCGCGAAATTCGGCTCCGACCCGCGCGTCTACCTCACCACGGTGAAGAAATTCAATGGCGACGCCGCCGGCAATCTCACCGGCGTGGTCACGGTGTCGATCTCATGGCAGAAGAACGACAAGGGCCAGTTCATCCCGGTCGAACAGCCCGGTAGCGAGAAGGAACACCCGGCGCAGCTGGTGCTGCTCGCCATGGGATTCCTCGGCCCCGAACAGGCGCTGCTCAAGGATCTGAAAGTAGAAGTCGACGCGCGTTCGAATGTGAAGGCGGACTACGGCAGGTACGCGACCAGCGTGCCCGGCGTGTTCGCCGCGGGAGATGCGCGCCGCGGACAGTCGCTGGTGGTCTGGGCCATCAACGAAGGCCGTGGGGCGGCGCGCGAGTGCGATCGCTACCTGATGGGCGCGACCGAACTACCGTAAGAAGTGGTGTCAGGCGGGGAAAACGGGGAAAACTCTGGCTGGTGAGCCGACGGTGGCGCGACCAACTTTTCCCTGTTTTCCCCGCCTGACACCGCCTGCAGCTTCGCTTCGAGCAACTCGCCGTAGAACGCCTGCGGGTCGGAGGGCTCGACTTTCTCTTCCTTCTCGCGCCGCGCGATCTCGGCACGGGCCAATTCGAACGCGGCGCGCAGGTTCGCGGCCTTGGGCAATGCGTCGCGATAGAACGCCTCGCCGAAGTAGGTGAGATCGCGATCGTCAGAACACCCGAAGGAGGTGCGATCCGCGGCCGCGGCGGCGAGCACGATGGTGTGGTCGTCGCGTAACGCATCGATGAATCCGCCGGCGTAACACGCCGAGATCACGATCACCTTCCACGGAATCTTCGCGTCACGCAGCATGCTGGCGAGCTCGACCGCGCCCAGGTCCGCGGGCTGGCGCCCGACATTCGAGATGCTGATCGTTCCGCCCTGCGAACCGTGTGACGACAGCGCCAGGAACAACACATCGTCGGGTCCCATCATCGAGCCAATACCCTCCAGCGTGTAACGCAGCGCCGGCGCGGAGGCCAGCGGCAGCTTGTCGGAATCGCGCTGATCATTCACCAGCGACACCGAACGTTGGGCGGTGCCGTATCGCGCCGCAATCTGCTTGCGTGCAAGGCCGATCTCTTCCGCGAACACGCGTTGCTCGCCGTAGCCTGCGAAGCCGATGAAATACGCGGCGTTCTTCGCGCGCGGCAGCGCCGCGATCCGCGACAGTTCTTCATCGAGCCGCGCCTGCTGTTCGAACTGCGCCTCTTCCATGCGCGCCCAGGTCTGGGCATCGCCCTCCGGCGACCATTCGTCGGAGGAGTCCTGGTCTTCGGCGTATGTCCAGAAGCTGGGGTCCACGTACAACTGATCGCTGGCCAGGACGAACCCGAACGTGGCGGCAATCGCCACCACCATGGCCCGCAACTGCAACGCGCCGCTGACCGCGATCAGGCCGCGTCGCAGGTACACCAGTGCCCAGATCATCATCACCGTCAACAAGATGACGAACCATTTCTCCTCGACCAGCGCATTGACCGTCGAGGCGGCGATCGCGATGGGCATCGCGCCGAGCGCGAGCAGCAGCGTGCGCCGATAGGGAATCTGCGGCTGTGACAGGCGCGACAGGACCCAGGCGAGTCCCAGCACACCCAGGAAAACCCAGGCGAGGGAGGGCAGACCCCACCAGTTGAATTCAAGCGCCTCCGGATACACCAGCGGATCGAGCGGAATCCACAGCGCGAGCAGGATCAGGGTCGCGACGAGGATGGTGAGGTCGCCGCCGAACAGCGCGGCGCCATCGACGCGCCTGTTGATCAGCAGTCGGCCGACGGCGGCAAGCTCGCGCAGCACGCTGGGCTGTTCGACCGGGATGGCCGCCGGGCTGCCGAGGGTCGGTGAAGGCGTGGGCGCGCCTTCGTAGATTGGACTGACCGGCGCCGCCGTGCCCGCGGCCGCCATGAATCCGCGAATGCGTTCGGCGAGTTCGCCGGTCGTGAGCGGTGCGGGCAGAGAACGCGCTGGCCAGACGTAGCCCGAACTGCTGTCCAGCCACGCAAAGACATGGGTCGCCGTGATGTCGATCGCGAGCACCTGTCGCCACTGGACGAACCCCTCGCCGCGTGTCCGGATATTGCGTATGCCCGAGGAATCGAGCGTGAACCGCGCCGGATCGAAGAAGGTGCCGTCAGCCAACGGCCGATACTGCCGCAGCATCATCCGGCTCTGACCGGCGATGAGCGCCATCGTCAAGGCGATGCCCACCACCCATGCCAGCTGCGCATCATCGCCGTGAATCCAGGTGACGCCGGCCACCATGATGACGATCAACACGACGCCGAACAGCCGCCATTGCAGCCGCTCCAGCCGGCTCGCCGTGCGAAAGACACGCAGCCGTGCCGCCTGCTGCAACGCCTTGAAGTCTTCGAGATTGTTCTCGACCGAGAAGCTGATGGGTTCCACGCGGCCGCGAGTTTGGCAGAGCAAACCGCGTCGTGGCAGGTCTATTTGTGGAATGGCCGACGAGCCGGATGGAGAAGTCGCGTCGTAAACGTGTGCCGCTCGGTCCGCGGTTTCCGTGGCGGCTTCCGTGCCACCTAACTACGTTGTTCGCTGCGTATGGTTGACCGGCTCGTCGGCGGCAACAGCAAACACGAACGGCGGGTTTTCCGCTGCCCGCGCAACCGACCGGTTGATGTGGGAGAGCGCTGACAGGGCGGTCACCCCATGAACGCGCGCCATTCTCCGGCAGCGGGCGACGTCCAGAGCGCAAGCGGTTGTTTCGCAACGCATTCCGCTGCAGAATGCGCCGCGTTGATCAAGAAAAACGAGGGGAGATCGTCATGACCGAGCTCGCCATACTCTGGCCGCCCATCCTGTTAGGCGCCGTTTTCGTATTCATTGCCAGCTCCATCATCCACATGGGGCCGTTCTGGCATCGCAACGATTTTCCACAGGTACCGGATGAATCCCGGGCGCGGGCGGCCATCGGCGCCCTCGGCATTCCGCCGGGCGACTACATGCTGCCGCGCTGCAAGACGCAGGCGGAGATGCGCTCGCCGGAGTTCATGCAGAAGATGGCCGAAGGCCCGGTATGGATCATCACGGTCCGCCCGAATGGCGCGATGAGCATGGGCAAGCCGCTGTTCCTGTGGTTCGTGCACATCCTGCTGGTGGCGTTGTTCGCGGGTTACGTCGCCGCGATTGCCCTGCCGCCCGGTGCGCACTATCTCAGCGTATTCCGTTTCGTCGGCACCTCGGCATTCATGGCGCTGTCGCTCGGGCTGTTGCATGACTCCATCTGGTACGCGCGGCAGTGGAGCACCACCATCAAGCTGATGTTCGACGGCCTGGTCTATTCGCTGGTGCTGGCCGGCACCTTTGGCTGGCTCTGGCCCAAGGCCATGTGATTGACCGCTGACCCGCGCAGGGAAGCCGGGTCGATGGATGTACCGCGCCGCAGCGGCGCCGCGGTCGTCGTCGGCCTGTGCGCGGCCGCCCTGTTATGGCTGGCAGTCGCTTTCTATCTCTCGGCAGCTCGCCATGTGTTCGCGAACGCCGAACGCGCCGCCCTGCTGGCGGTCGCGGGCGTGGTCGCCGTGCCCTGGCTGTTGATCGCGGCGGCGTTGGCCACGCGCCGCCGGGGCGCGGGCCTGTTGATGGCGATGACGACCTCGATCGCGTACCTGCTGTGTATCGGCTGGCTCACGGTACTGGTGTTCGCGCTGTCATGGGAGCGCCGCGGGCCGGAAGTCGCGGCACTGGCGGCGACCGGTGTGCACGTGGTGGCGCTGATCGCGGCGCTCGTCGGTTGGCGCGGATTGCCGGCAGGCGAGCGCAGCTTCGGTGCCCGGGGCGCAATAGCACTGGCGCCCATCGCCGTCGGTTGCGCGCTGGCGGCGCTGGCGTTCGTGCTGGTCAATGCCAGCGTGAGTTCGCTCGGCGCCCGCGCGGCGAACGAGTCGAAGATGGAACGTCAATTCCGCCAGTTCGCCGCCTGCCTGGAGCAGGAAACCCGCCAGAAGCGGTCCGCACCGCGGGATCCCACCAAACTATCCGGGGACTGCACCGTGGTTGGCGCGGCTATGGAATCTCAGGATCGCTACCGGATCCACTATCTACTCACGGATGACCCGGGCCGTTACATCCTGTGCCTGCAGCCCGACAGCGTTCCGGACGATGGACTGATGACTTTCGTGAGCGACGAGACCGGGTATGTGGCACTGCTGAGCGCCAACGATCGCATGCGCGAGCCCCATCCCTGCAGCCGGACGGGCTCGGGGCCCGCGCGGCTTGCGAAGACCCTGCAGTACTGCATGCTGAAGTTCCGGGAAAAGCGCGGCGCGGCCGGTTACCCGCGTACGCTCGATGAGATTCGTACGGCGCTCCCGGGTTGTCTCGATGAGCGCCAGCCGGGAGACAGGAACTACGCACGAACCCTGCACAGCGAGGAGTCCGGCGGTTCCGACCACTGGCTCAACTACTCGCCGAAACCCGGCGGCGGGGGACAGGTTCCGGGTTATCGGCTGTACCTGCGCTGCCGGGGCACGGAAATGTCTGGTGTCATCGACGAGAGCGGCGTGCTGCAAAACGTGGGTACGCCTCGGGCGCGTGCCTGGCTGAACGGCTGTACCGAAGCCGACACCGTCGACGTGCGAGCACTTGCGCGGGCCGCCGGCCTGCATGTGCCCTCGGCGCTTTCGAACCAGGACAGCGGTGCACGATTCACGCGCGACGATCATCCCCGGCTGCAGGGTTTCTCGGGAAAGCCGCAGCTGGATCGGCACCGCGAGCAATGCGCGCGGGAAGCGGCGAGCTGCATCGTTCTCGGCCACGAGCTCGAACGATCCATTTCGTTGTCGGGAGGTGGCAGCGCCTTGCTTCCCGAATCGCTGAACGAGGAGAAACGGGCCTGGCTGCGCGAGGCTCGCGCCGCCTACATCCGTGCCTGTGAAGCCGGAGAACCGCGCGGTTGCGATTCGGCCGGGGTGCTCGCGGAAGAAGATCTGGACCGCGACGCGCGACAGGTGGAAGCGTTCGATCGCAAAGGATGTGACGGCGGAATGGCATCGGCCTGCGCGCGGCTGGGCAGCATGTACGCCGGCGGCATGAAGTCCACGCGCGCCGGCACCCGCAAGCTGGACATACAGGGCATGCCGGTGCGCATCCTGGCCGACGCGAAGCCGGATCCGACGCGGCCAGGCGTGGACCAGGACATCGATCTCGCGGTGGCGTTTCACGAACGCGCCTGCGATTTGGGAGAAACGAATTCATGCGGCATGGCGGGAGTCGTGCTGCTCGAAAAATCGAAAGGCGAGGCGGCGCGTTCCCGGGCCAACGAGATCTTCGCCCGGCATTGCCGCGACGGTTATTACGCTTCCTGCTCGTGGCTCACGCGGAATGCACGCGAGGATGGAACGGCCGCGGGCCGGGACGCGGCCCAATGGCAGTCACTGGCCTGCCTGTACGGCGGCTCCGACTACTGCGAGTAATGGGGACACGTCCCCATTACTTCACGGCGCGGGCGCAGATGAGTACGCACAGGAACACCAGCACGGCGGACACGAGATACGGCGCGCCGGGAAAGAACACGGCCGCGCCGGGTTCGGAAAAGTGCTTGAACAGCTGCGTCATGAACAGCGGCGAGAGCACGGCGGCGATGCCGTTCAGGCTCGCCACCGCGCCCTGCAACTCGCCCTGAGCGGACGGTCCCGCCTGCCTCGACATCACGCTCTGCACGCAAGGATTCGCGATGCCTCCCAGCGAACCGATCGCGATTGCGGCGTAGAGAAGCCACGGATTCGGCGCAAGCGAATAACCGATGAATCCCAGGGTCATCACCAGGAAGCCGATGATGATCGCGCGCCGCTCGCCGAGCAGCGGCACCACCTTGCCGGTGAGTCCCGCCATGACGATCACGGTCATGATGCCGACGAAGGTCAGCGAATATCCGACCTCGGTGCTTCCCCACCCGAACTTGAGCTGCGTGAAGAACATCCACACCGCCGGCAACGAGTCGTGCGCCACCTGGTACAGGAACACCGCGGCCAGCAATCCGGCCACCATGGGTAGATGGGCGAGGCTCTTCAGCGTGCCGAAGGGATTGGCACGCGCCCACTCGAACTTGCGGCGCCGCTCGGGCGGCAACGACTCCGGCAGCACGAAGAAGCCGAACACGACATTGGCCAGGGCCAGCGCGGCGGCGACGTAGAACGGTGCGCGCGGGTCGATGTGCCCGGCCAGCAGGCCACCGATGGCCGGTCCGGCCGTGAAGCCGGATCCCCAGGCAGCCCCGATGAAGCCGAAATTCCGGGTGCGGTTCTCGTCGTTGCTGATGTCGCCGATATAACTGCCCGCGGTCGCGTACGACGCGCCGAAGACGCCGGCCACGGCGCGCCCGATGAACAGCCACAATATGGAAGTCGCCATCCCGGTCAGCAGGAAGTCGACGCCGAATGCGGCCAGCGACCACAGCAATACCGGCCGCCGCCCGATGCGGTCGCTGAGGTTGCCGAAGATGGGCGCCATGAAAAATTGCAGCAGCGCATACACGGCCATCAGATAGCCGTTCCACTGGCTGGCGATGGCTTCGGGCTGGTGGGTCAGCTGCATGATCACCGGCGCCATCGACGGGATGATGATTCCGAAACCCAGGCTGTCTATGAATACCGACAGCAGTACGAAGGTGAGTGCGGCGCGCGACGAAGTCAAAAAGCGGTCCTGTGTGCGAAGGGCGGCGTCAGAAAAGGCCGCGCATTGTCCGGCATATGTCGCGTCCCATGCTAGTCTGCGCCCGCTGCATCCGATTTCGCCTGGGACACGTAGCACCCGCCATGGACCGGACCGATTCACTGCCGCCGGAGATCGAGCTTGCGCAGCTGTTGCAGCGATGCGCGGCGCGCGATTCCGGGGCATTCCGCACCCTGTACGACAAGACCTCGCCGATCCTGTTCGCGCGCCTGCTGCGCATGCTGCGCCGGCGCAGCGTCGCGGAAGAGGCGTTGCAGGAAGTCTACGTGCGCATCTGGGAGCGGGCCGTGCAGTACGAGGCCCATCGCGGCCGCGCGCTGGCATGGATGGTGACCATCGCGCGTTACTGCGCCATCGACCTGATGCGCCGCGAACGCCTGACCCTGGTCGGGGACGATGCGCTCGCCGAAGTGGCCGACGAGGCGGGCGGCGAGCCCGCGGCCTTCGAAAAGCCTAACAACTTCGACTATTGCATCCAGCAGCTCCCGGACAACACGCGCCGCTGCCTGACGCTGGCCTTCGTCGAGGGACGCTCTCACGACGAGATCGCGCGGCTCACGACCAGCCCGCTGGGCAGCGTCAAGAGCTGGATCCGGCGCGGGCTGCTGAGCCTCAAGCAATGCCTCACCGACGGGAGGCAGGCGGCATGAACATCCGGGACCGCGAACTGGTGGATCGACTCGCGGCGGAGTACGCGCTCGGCACGTTGCGGGGACGCGCGCGCCGGCATTTCGAACGCTGGCTGGTGTCGCCGCAGGTGGGCAGCATGGTGAAGGCCTGGGAAGAACGGCTCGCGGGCCTCGAGCCCGCGCTCGAGGGCGTCGCCCCGCCGGCCAGTGTCTGGCAGGGCATCGAGAGCCGCCTCGAGCTGCGCGCGCGCAAGCGTGCGCCGGCAGTGCGCTGGCTGGCCATTGCCGCCTCGCTGCTGTTCTTCGCGGTCATCGGCATGTTCGCGATCCACGGGATTTCGCCGCCGGCCACGCAGGTCGCGGTCATCCAGGAAGACACCGGCACTATCTACTGGCAGGTGGAGCTGCTCGGCGAGAACCAGGAGCTGAAGGTGCAGGCGCGCTCGCCGCACGCGCTCGCAGCCGGCAAGACGCACGAGTTGTGGATCCTGCCGGCACAAGGCAACCCGGTGTCGCTCGGCCTGCTGCCGGGGAGCGGGGAGGCGCGGCGCACGCTCAGCGCCGCGCAGCGTTCGGCGCTCGCCGGCGCCAAACAACTGGCCGTGAGTCTCGAGCCTGTGGGTGGCTCGCCCACCGGCCTGCCGACCGGTCCGGTCCTGCACGTCGCAGCCCTCAAGCCGGCCTGACTCCGGATCGTTTTTCGGGCGCTTCTAGCCCCCGGGGGACACCCCCAATAACCCTGTGAACCCGTTCTCAATCGGGCACTTACGGGCGCCCGCATTATGAGAGGCAGTCGCCGTCGTGCTGCGGCGCGACCCCCTAAAGTGAACCCCCATGAGAGAGCCGTCGAGTCACGGCATCCGCGGTTCCTTACCCAGAATGGGGGGCCGCGGGTGCCTTCTTGCGTTGCTGGTGTGGGCGCTGTTCGGCGCGAACCCTGCCGGCGCGCAGGCGATCACGCGTTTCGTGCGTGATACCGGCCGCATCAACTTCGTGACCACCGGCGGATCGCTGCGCGCCTTTCCCAACGATACCGTCACCAACACCGCCGAATGCACCATGAATGCGACCAGCTCGCAGGCGCTGAGCGGCATTCCGGCCGGCACCACGATTCGCAATGCCTACCTCTACTGGGGTGGCAGCGGCAGCACCAATGACACGGCAGTCAGCCTGAACGGCACCACGGTGACGGCGTCGCGTACCTTCGCGCGCACCTGGGTGAACGGCGGGACCAACTACCCGTTTTTCGGCGACTTCGCCAATGTCACCAGCATCGTCACCGGCAACGGCACGTACACCTTCGGCAACCTGGCGGTGAACACGGGCACGCCGTACAGCGGCAACAGCACCTGCGCGGGCGGCTGGGCGCTGATCGTGGTCTACGAAAGCGCGAGCGAGCGGCTGCGCGCCATCAACGTGTTCGACGGCCTCGACTATTTCTACGGCAGCGCGCTCACGTTGACGCCGGACGGCTTCCGCATCCCGAGCTCGAACATCGACGGCCGCATCGGCGTCTTCACGCTGGACGGCGATCCGGGCAACTCGACCACCAACGGTGGCTTCGACGAAGCGTTCCGTTACAACGGCAACCTGCTGGACGACGGCCTGGTGCCCGCGGGCAGCGTGCCCACGGTGCAGCAGTTCGACGGCACCATCAACACCCAGGGTGTGGTGACCAGCTACGGCGTCGACGTCGACCAGTACGACATCAGCTCGTTCCTCACGCCGGGCGCCACCAGCGGCACCACGCTGTATTCGGCGGGCGCCGACCTCGTGTTGCTGATGACGCAGGTGGTCAGTGCCACGTCCGACCCGGCGGTGGATCTCAGCATCACCAAGACGCATGCGGGCACTTTCGTGTCCGGCGGCACCGGTCAGTACACCATCACGGTGTCGAACTCGGGCGCGGCCGGCATCGAGCGCGAAGACAACACCATCACGGTCACCGACACCTTGCCCGCCGGGCTCACCTTCAATGCCGCCAGCGGCACCGGCTGGACCTGCGGCGCGGTGGGGCAGGTGGTCACCTGTACTCACGGACCGACGCTCAACGCCGGCAGTTCGTTCCCGCCGATCACGCTCACCGTCAACGTCCTCGAGGCCGCGGCCGCGAGCGTCAACAACACGGTGACCGTGTCGACGCCGAGCTTCGATCTCAACGCGGCTAACAACTCGGTGACCGACGCCACGGCGACCCTCGATCCGAACCTGTCGACCTCCACCAAGTCGGTGGTCGATGTGAACGGCGGCGAGGCGGCGCCCGGCGACACCCTGCGTTACACCATCACGCTGACCGAGTCCGCGGGCGGGCAGGCGATCAACGTCTCGCTGACCGACAGCATTCCCAACAACACCACCTGGGGCGGCTTCGTGTCCGTCCCGGCGGGAGCCACCACTTCGTTCAGCCCGCCGCCGGCCGGCGCGAACGGCGACGGCCTGTTCACCGTCTCGGGCATCACCGTGCCAGCCTCGAGCTCGGTGACCGTGGTGTTCGACGTGACCGTCAATGCGGCCACGGCGCCCCTGGCGACCATCGACAACACCGCGACCGTGACCAACCCCAACGGCCCGGAGAACAATCCCGCGGCTCCGCAGGTGATCGTCACGCCGTCGCTGGTGCCGAGCAACGGAACCAAGTTCCTTTACCTGCGGCGCAACGCGGGTGGAACGCGCTCGCTGCAGCGCGTCCTGCCGAGCGGCGCGGACACCAACGAAGCGCTCGCATCAGGCGGCAGCGTGACCTGGGTGTTGTCGCCGGCCCTGCAACAGACACTGACCCTGCCCGCCGGCAACATCCCGGTGCGGCTGTGGACCTCGCGCAATGGCGGCACCGGCGCGCGCAACGTGACCATCACGCTCACCTCGAGCGCCGGCGGACTGAACGCGACGCAGACGCTGTCCGTGACGCCTAACAACAGCACCACGGTGCCGACGCTCACCCCGTTTACGTTGAACAACGCGGCGCTGCGCACCATCCCGGCCGGGTCGACCATCACCATGACCATCTCGCAGGTGACGGCCGTCAACACCATGACCATCTGGCCGAACGGCAATGGCGGCAGCACCGCCGGCGTGCCCAACAATTCGCGCGCCGAGCTCAATTCGACGGCCGTCATCAACGTCGACTCGGTGACCACCTGGAGCGCGGCGTTCAACGGCGGATCGGCGCAGAGCACGTTCTATCCAAACGCCACCGTGTTCGTGCGCGCGCAGGTCAGCGACCCGTTCGGCGCATTCGATATCGGCAGTGCGATCATCAGCGTCATCGATTCGGCCGGTAATACGCAGGTGAACGCCCAGCCGATGGTGGCGCAGGGCGCGCCCGCGACCTGCGGATCGCTGACTGCGGCGAGCTGTATCTTCCAGTACCAGTTCACCTTGCCCGCCTCGCCGGCGCTCGGTGGCTGGACAGTCCGCGTGACCGGCAACGAAGGCACCGAAAACACGGTGTCCGACCTGGGTGTCGGCAACTTCACCGTGGCAATTCCGCAGCCTTCGATCACCGTGCTCAAGACTTCCAGCGTGGTTTCCGCGCCGTATGCGGGTCCGCCGAAACGCATCCCGCTGTCTGTCGTGCAATACGACATCACCGTGACCAACAGCGGTCCCGGCACGGTGGACTCGAACACCCTGGTGATCACCGACCCGATTCCGGCGAACTCGGCGATGTATGTGTCGACGACGCCCAGTAACCCGGTGGTCTTCGTGAACGGCACCACCGCGAGCGGGCTGACGTTCACTTACGGGACGAATGTCAGCTATTCGTCCACGGGCGTAAGCGGGCCGTGGGGTTACGCGCCGCAGCCCGACGTCGACGGCTTTGACCCCGCGGTGCGCGCGGTGCAGGTCATCCCCGCGGGTGTGATGAGCGCGGCGGGCTCGGGCAACCCGTCGTTCACCATCCAGTTCCGGGTGCGAATCAACTAGTGAACGGATTCCTGCACCGGATCGAAGCGAATCCGGTGCAAATGCACCCAAGCTGGGATCGTGGTGCGCCGCGGGCCGCCAAATCGGGAATTCTGGCGCGCTGAAAGCGATTTCGAGGTTGGCACGCCGATTGCTTTGTATAGATCGTCTGCGGAATGTTCTCCTCCCCCCTCGTGAGACTTTTTGCTGGACAGAAACGCGTGCAGGTACGGAAGGGCCTGCACGCGTTTTTTTTAATGGGGGCAGACCCCATTTGCTGGCAAACGGTGCCGGACGCCGAAGCGGCGGCGGCCATGGGAGGCCTGTCCCCATTTGCTAGCAAATCAGGAATGTCCCCATTTCCAATGTAATGGTGTCCGACGGCCGGATGCCGACACGGCGCCTAGAGTGCGCCGCATGCGCATCCTCACGATCCTGATTTCCCTGGCAATCTGCGCCGCGGCCGGCGCCGCGAGCCAGCGCGACGTGCAGAAGGCCGCGAACGACGACCAGCTGCTCGCGAATGCCGGCATCGAGCCAGCGGCTGCCGAGCTGCGGCTGCCCTGCGCCGCAGCGGTGCTCGACACGGACGATGCTCCCAGCGCATTCAATGCCGTGTGCGTGCAGACCCGCCACGAACTGAACTTCTTCAGTCTCGAAGACGGCTATCTCATGTCGGAACTGCAACTGACCCTCTCCAACATGGATGGCGTCGCACTCCAGCGCCTCGGGCGGTATTCCCAGGTGCAGATTTTCAGCGGCCGGCGAGTCGCGGCGTTCAGCATGCGCAATGCGGACTGGTACGACGAAGCGAAGACCCAGGCCGCGTACCAATGGCTGATCGATCATGGAGTTGCACAGCGTCAGCCGCGCGGCTGGATCGGACGCTGAAATCAGCGCTTGACAAGCGCCTCGTCGTGCCTAGAATGCGCGCCCCTATGTTGACTAACTACCGACGAAACCAGTTCACCCACGCGTTCGCCGCGCCCCCGCGCGCGCGGGCGCCATTCAACTGACACCGGCACTTCGCTCGCGGAGGGCTGGCTGTTGGCCGCCGTCCGCGAAGTCTCGAATGAGGCCCCGGTCGGCTGCCGCCACCGGGGCCTCGTCGTTTGCGGCGCGGCTTCAATGAGTTATCGCCGCCATGACACTGCACAAACTTCAGAACGACCGGAACGGCTCCGCCGCTCCCATGGGCATCAACGTCTCGCTGATCCAGGAGCTGCACGATCTGGGCGATGCCATCATGCATTCGCGCGCGATCCAGGGATTCGACCATGCCGCGCGTGTCTACCCGATTCATCGCCAGGTGCGCTGCGCCGTGAGGCGTGAGGTGGCGCCCCTGTTCGACGACGTGGCGCTCCACCTCGGCTGCTCCGCGCAGCGACTGGACGAAGGCGCGGTGCTGCTCGATGCGCCGGGAATCTTCATTTCCGGCCGCGCATACGACAAGGGCGGGTATGCCTCCTGCATTTTCCAGGTGTGGGCCGATTCGATCGCGCGCTGCGAAGAGGTTCGTGAGCGGCTGCTGAAGCTGGTCGGCGACCAGCGACTGCGCGATCGCATGTTCGTGGTCGACTGGAACTTCTGCAGTTCCCAGGGGAATCTCGTGAGCACCACCTTCGACGAGCTCACCGATGAAGTCCTGCTGGACGAAGCGTATCCGTCGCTCGGTTCGGGCGTGGATGCCTTCATCGCCCGCTATCTCGATGCGCGCGAAAGCGTGCTGATCCTGCAGGGACCGCCGGGTACCGGAAAGACGCGCCTGGTGCGCGCCATGCTCGCCGCGATGTCACAACGCAAGGGTGATAGCGCCAAGGTCATGTACACGGCCGACAAACGCGCACTCGACAACGATCAGATCTTCGTCGATTTCGTCACCGGATCGCACGATGCGTTCGTCATCGAGGATGCGGATCACCTGCTCAGGGCCCGCACCAGCGGCAACCGCGACATGCACCGGTTCCTGTGCGTGGCGGATGGTGTGGTTCGCACGCCGAATCGCAAGGTGATCTTCACGACCAACCTGCCGAACATCTCCGACATCGACGATGCGTTGCTGAGGCCGGGGCGTTGCTTCGCGGTGATGACGCTGCTCAATCTTTCGCCGGCGGAGGCGCTACGGCTCGCGCAGCGAATCTGTGGTGATGACGTGGTGCGCGCGGAAAGGGCCAGGGCCGCACTGGCCGCGGCAGCGGCCAAGAGCTACTCGGTCGCGCAGGTGTACCGCTCCTGCGGTTGAAATGGGGAACTACTTCTTCGGGTGGAAGCGGTAGAAGACGATGTATTCGCCTTCGCCCGGATCGACTTCCAGGCACCAGCCGTTGTCGTTCTTGCTCTTGTAGAGGTTCTCGGCGATCCAGCCGACCACCGGCGTTTTCTTCACCTCCGGCGTGAGGAGGCGCTGGCGCACGTCGCTGTTCTTCGGCCAGGTCACCGGCCGCAATCCGGGCGACATCAACTGGAAATCGTAGCGCTCGATGTTGTCGGTCCTGCGCGCACGTTTGCGCGCCTGCTCGTTGAGCAGCAGGTCCAGCGTGTGGGGTAGTTGGAGCGGCGCGGAGGTCGAGGCGGGGCGTTCGATCGGGTCATCGCCGGCGCGGGCCAACGGGCCCAGGGCCATCGCGAAAATCGCGCTGGAAAGCAGCCACCGTGTTGTCTGTCCCGTGCGGACCATCGAACCACCTGGTGTTAAGACCCGCGCCTGAAAGGTTATCGGCGCGTGCAGCGCGCTCGCAATAGGTGTGCCGGCAAATCGGTGAAATCCGTGCGGTGATGCCTCTCCGCGCAACTTATCGCCGCGAGTATTGTCGGATTGGAGGTTCTGACGGTCATAATCTGCCCCTGAGCCACTTTGTGAGGCAGGGCTTTGCGGGACGCCGCACCGCGGCGTAGGTTCTGGAACAACAAGAACGAGGTGACGAATGGCGCGTGTACCGGTCGTCGAGTCTCCCTGTCCCATCGCCGGCAAGGGCCTGCCCGCTGGCGCCACCGAACATTGCACGCTCTGCGACCGCAGCGTGCACAACCTGAATCTGATGAACGAACGCGAGCGCCGCGAATTCATGCGCTCCTGTTCGGGCAAGGTGTGCGTGGCGTACACCGTTCGAATCCCGGCGGCACGTATTCCCATCCGGTATCGCGGGCTCGCGGCGGCGTCGCTGGCCGCGGCCGCGCTGGTGGCGTTACCGGCCGCGGCGGAGTCGCCCGCTGATTCCGCGGAACCCCCCACCGGCGCAATGTCGCCCGTGCCGGGCGCGGCGCCTGAATACCCCAGGTGCGACGACCAGTACGAATTTGAAATCATCGGCGGTGTGTCGCATGGCGACCAGGCCGAATGGGCGGACGACGGCAAGAACGCGCCGCCCGAGCTACCGACCATCGAAGACGACGGCCGCTGAGATGGCTCGAGTTCCCGTCATCGACTCACCGTGCTCGCTGGCCAACCGGCCGCTGCCGCAGGGCGCGTCCGATCACTGCTCGATCTGCGACCGCAACGTGCACAACCTGGATCTCATGAACGAACCGGCGCGCCGCGAGTTCATGCGCTCCTGTTCGGGCAAGGTGTGCGTGGCCTATACCGTGCGCCTGCCCATCCGGTATCGCGGGTTCGCGGTAGCCTCGCTCGCCGCGGCCGCACTGGTGGCGCTGCCGGCTGCGGCGGATTCGCCGCTCGCGGAGGACGTCGAGCCGCCGGTCGGCGCGAAGTCGCCGGTTCCCGGCGCCGCTCCGCAGTTTCCGAATTGCGATTCGATGTACGACGTCGTGGTCACCGGCGGCGTCTCGCACGGCGACCAGGCCGAATGGGCCGACGACGGCAAGAACGCGCCGCCCGAGCTCCCGACCATCGAAGACGACGGACGCTAGTTAGAGGCCGTCTTGCGCGGCACGACGCGCGCCGCGTCTTTCATGTCGAGCTGGTTTGCCAGGGAGATCCCCGAGTAGTGAGTCCACGGATCGCCGTCGTAACTGACGGCGAACGCCAGGTGGGTGCTGTCGAAGGTGCCGATGGCCGCGTCGAAACTTTGCCAGCCGGTTCCGGTCCACGCCTGCACCCAGGAGTGCGGCACGAACACGTGGCGGTATCCCTCGAAGCGGCGTGCGTACACCTGGCCGATGGCGATGCGCGTCGGCACGCCGGCCGCGCGTCCCAGCGCGGCGACCAGCACCGCGAACTCCGTGCAGTCGCCACGCCGCGAGTGCAAAGCCTGCAACGCCGTGCCGTAACCCAGCATGTCCACCTGCGAGCTCATGTAGCCACGCACGAAGCCGGCGAGCCGCTGCATCTTCTTCGCCGGGTCCGGGATACCCTCGGTGAGATTGCGCGCGCGTCGCGCGAGTTTCTCGTCAGTGGATTCCAGCCAGGAGGTCGGCGCGAGTGCGCGGGCGCGATCTTCGGGCGACAGCGGCTGCGCATCGAGCGGGCAACTGGCGCACACCTGCACCCAGGTCGTGGTGCCCTCGCTCCAGGTGCGTTGTCCGGCGCCGGTCGGCAGGATCGCCGCGACACCGCGATTTTCGAAGCGATAGCGGATCTTCTGGTCCATGTCGCGCGACGGAATGCGATAGGGCGACTTGTCGAGCAACGCGGCCACGTGATCGAACACACCGTTCGCGGCCAGCGCTTCTTTTTCGGTGGCGCCAGAGCGTTCGAACTCGTACGCCCCCATCGACATCGTTTCCTGCACGACCCAGCCGGGATCTGCGACGCGCAGGTACGAAGCCGTCGTGCCGCGGGGCGAAGTGACGCGCCGTTCGACCTGTACCAGGCCTTCCCGCGGACGGATCGAGAGCTCGACATCGATGGCGGTGCCCTTCACCGGGTCCCAGGTGCGAAAGCGGAAGGGCGGGGGAAACTTGCCGCGTGCGGCAGCCGACAACCATTCGCGCGCGCATTCCTCGGTCTGGAGCTCGCGCGCCGCGCCCGCGAGACGTTCGCTGTCGCGGGACTTGCCGAAGTTGCGCGTCACCACGAGATCGTCGCCTTCGGCACGCGCCTCGATGCGCGAGTGTCCTTCGCTGGCAACGACCTCGCGCACCATTCGGCGCAGGGAGGCATCGGGCGCGGTCTCCGTCACCACGTGAAGCAGATAGTGCACGCGACGCGCGGATTTTCCGAGGCGGATATCGGTGTCCTCGGTCTCGACGATGCCCGTGTCGCTCTCGTTGCGCGTGATCCGGACGTGCCCCACCTTGACGCCGTTGGCCTTCACGACCTCCCAACGCACGTTCTCTGCGGCGTGCGCGGGCAGTATCAGCGCGCACAGCAGGGCGCTCACGGCGATTCGTGCATGCACAAACAAAGCCCCTCCCATACACTGCATTGCACTCTATGCGATCCACCTCATGACCGTCGACCAGGCCATCAATTCCTTGCTCGCGCCCGTGGCCGACTGGCTCGGCACGGTGGTTTTCTACTGGGTGCCGGTCGCCGGTGCGCAGCTGCCGCTGATCATGGTGTGGCTGATCATGGGCGGTATCGTCTGCACGATCGCCTTCCGGTTCGTGAACCTGCGCGGCTTTCGCCATTCACTGCGCGTGATCCGCGGCGACTACTCGAGCAAGGATCACCCGGGCGAAGCCTCGCCATTCCAGGCCTTGTCGACGGCGGTCTCGGGTACCGTCGGGCTCGGATCCATCGGCGGCGTCGCCGTGGCGGTGACGCTGGGCGGGCCGGGCGCGGCGTTCTGGATGATGATCGCCGGTTTCCTCGGCATGAGCACCAAGTTCGCCGAGGTCACTCTCGCGGTGAAATATCGAAAGGTGCGGCCCGACGGCACGGTGACGGGCGGCGCCATGTACTACGTGCCCGAAGCGCTGGGGCGCGTCGGACTGCCGCGGCTCGGGAAGTTCCTGGCGGCCTTCTTCTGCGTGGCCGCGGTCGGCGGCTCGCTCACCATCTTCCAGGTGCAGCAGTCGTACACGCAGCTCAATGCCGTGACGGGTTTCGACCAGGCCTGGTTGTTCGGCCTCATCGTCGCCGTGTGGATCGGCATCGTGCTGTTCGGCGGCGTGAAGCGCATCGTGAAGTGGACCGACAAGCTGTCGCCGTTCATGTGCCTGCTGTACGTGGCCGCCTGCCTCGTGGTGCTCGGGGCTAACTACGCGAACCTTCCCGGCGCACTGGCGACCATATTCCGCGAGGCGTTCGCGCCCCACGCGGTCGCCGGTGGCGTGGTGGGCGCACTGATCCAGGGCTTTCGCCGCGCGTCGTTCGCCAACGAGGCCGGCATCGGATCCGCGCCGATGGCGCACTCGACGGTGCGCACGCGCGAGCCCATGTCGCAGGGTTTCGCGGCACTGATGGAGCCGTTTCTCGACACCATCATCATCTGCCTGCTCACGGCGCTGGTCGTGGTGGTCAGCGGCGTGTACCTGTCGAGCCCGAGCAAGGGCATCGCGCTGACGTCGGATGCCTTCGCCACGGTGGTGCCGTGGTTCCCGGTGGTGCTGGCCGTGGTCGCCATCCTGTTTGCCCTGTCGACGGTGCTGTCCTGGGGCTATTACGGCGAGCAGGCGTGGACGTGGTTGTTTGGCGGGACGAAGCCGAGCCGCGTGGTTTACCGCCTGTTCCTCTGCTCGGTGCTGTTCGTGGCGCCGACACTGCAGATCGAACAGGTGGTCAACATCGTCGACTCGCTGAATTTCAGCATGGCGATTCCGAACCTGATCGCGGTCTATCTGTTGTTGCCGGAGTTGCGCGCGGACCTCGCGAATTACTGGCAGCGCGTGGTCATGGCGCCGAAGCCGGAGAAGATGAATGACGCGTAAGAACTATCTTTGGGTGCTGGCGATCCTGTACACGATCTGGTGGGTGGTCATGGCGATCGCGCCCCACGACCGCAGCGACTGGTTCCTCGAGAACGTGCTGGTGTTCCTGGGCGTGGGGCTGCTGGTGTACACGTACAAGCCCTTTCCGCTGTCGCGTGTCTCGTACACCTGCATTTTCATTTTCATGATGCTGCACGCGCTGGGCGCGCATTACACCTACGCCAAGGTGCCGTACCAGGAGTGGCTGCCCTTCCTGGCCGGCGGCCGCAATCACTTCGACCGGCTGGTGCACTTCGCGTACGGCCTGCTGCTGGCGTATCCCATCCGCGAAATGTTTCTGCGCATCGGCAACGTGCGCGGATTCTGGGGTTACTTCCTGCCGCTCGACCTCACCATGTCGACCTCGATGCTGTACGAGCTGATCGAGTGGGGCACGGCGGAGGTAGTGGGCGGTGATCTTGGCGCGGCGTACCTCGGCACGCAGGGAGACATCTGGGATGCACACAAGGACATGGCGCTGGCGTCGCTGGGCGCGCTGATCGCGATGTGCGTGACCGCGCTCGTGAACCGCCACCTGCAGCGCGACTTCGCGCGCGAGTGGGCCGAAAGCATCCGCATCAAGCGCAAGACGCCGGTTGGGGAATAATGGGGACATTCCTGATTTGCTAGCAAATCGGGACGCGGCTGATCCTTCAGTATATGAATACAGCGCGGTCGCCCGGTTCGAGGATAAGCAGCCACCGATCGCGGCCACCGTCGAGACTTCCCTCGTAGCCTTCGAGCATCTTCGCTTCGCCGAGCGGCATATGTCGTTCGATTTCGGCCAGCCAGCCCGCGGCGTCCTGGTCGGAGCGCTCAAATCCCGGCGCCGGCGCCAGCTCACGCAGATTCTCGATCGGCCCCTGCACCAGCCAAAAGTGTCCTGTGTGCATGAAGTTGTCGCTGATGGCGCTGGCATGCGCCATGGCGGAGATATTCGCCGGCAGGTCGCGGCCGGTCACATGCCGAAAGCCGCGATCCGAACTCGAGAATTGGTGTGACTCGTAGGCCTCACCACCGGCAAAGAACAGGACGATGACGCCGATCGCGATGAGCCACTTGCGACGGCGCGTCATGGCGCGTAGCCCTGGCGCAGATCCGGCACTTCGCTCAGCCCTTCGGTGGGCTTGCGGGCGGCGTTCCGCCAGGATCGGGGTCCGTCGGCGGCTTGCGCCACGACCGCATTGCACGCTCTTCGATCTCGCGGATCTTGTCGCGCGTTCTCAGGAACGCGGCGTGCACCTGTTCGAGCGTCGGCAGCGGCATGAGATCGATGCCAAGTTTTTCCTTGAGCAGCTTGCGCTCGCGTTCCGACAATTCCGCGAAGTTGTCCGCGAGCTTTTTCAGCAAGTCGTCGTGTTCCGGCATGGGAGGCCCGTCCCCTTTTGCTAGCCCCTGCTTCGAAAGAACAGGGGGAATGTCCCCATTATCTCCTCGTCAGAGCCGCCAACCTGGCCTGCGACAGCGCGTACACGCTGCTCGGCTGGATCACGCCCTTGCGCGGCTTCTGCACGTGCGCATAGTAATCGCGCGCGGACTCCGCGTCGCCATAGGCCTCGGCCACCAGCCCGAACCCGTACCACGCCGAGTCGTCCGGCTTGTCGATGCCCACCTGTTCCATGCCCTTGAGCAACAGGTCGCGCGCCTCGCGCGGTTTGCCGCTGGCGGCGTACACACACGCCAGCGTGTGATTGATGGCCGAATTTCGCCCCTGCGATTCGTCATAGGCCATGCGCGCCGCTTCCACCGCCTGCTCGGACACCGGCTGCGTCAGCAGCGCGGTCCACGCGTACTGGTTGTAGTCAGACGCCGTGGCGCGCCCGCTGTCGATCAGCGGCTGCATGATCACCGGGATCTCGCCGAAGCGCCCGCGCGCCTCGGCGCTGTGCACCAGCATCTCGCGCGCCACCGAATCGTCCGGCAGGTGCGTCAGCCGATCGCGCGACGCCGCGGTCACCGCATCCCACTGCTGCAGCTGGATACCGGCCCACTGCTCATAACGGAACGCCAGCGCCGAAGTCGGCACGGCCGCGACCAGCCGGCCGGCGACTTCCTGCAATTCGCGCCAGCGGCCGAGCTCGAGCCAGGCCTTGCCCAGCGCGATGTCCAGGCTCAATTTGTCGGTGGCGTTGTCGGCCAGGCCCCGCGCCTCGACCAGCAGCGGCAGCGCGCGTTCACCGAGCGCCGTGTCCGCCAGCAACAATGCCGTGGCGAGTTTCGCGCGCGCCAGATCGGCCTCCACGCCCACGGTCCAGGCGCGTGCGAAGGCCGGGCCCTCGAGCGGATCCTCGGAATTCCCGCCGCGCATCTCGAGCCGCGCCCAGTCGAGCCAGCGGCGCGCGCCCGCGAGGTCGCCCGCTTCGACACGTTCGAGCGCCATCAGTGCCACCGGCCCCACCATCGGCGCGACGGTCAGGATGCGGTACGCGCCGTCTTCCTTCACGACGTAAAAGCTCTGTGTCTCACCCGCGGCGCGCAGCTGCACGCGGAAGCCGATCGCGTCGTCGCCTTCCACGTTCACGCGCACATTGCTGAACAGCAGGTCCGCACCCACCTCGGGCGGCAGGTCCTGGCGCGTGAGACCGGCGATGATCTTGCGCTGCGCGGACTCGAAATCGATGGTCTCGGCCAGGCCCAGGCTGCGTTTGCTGACCAGCTTGCGGAATGCCACCGGATCGCGCTTCTGCGAGAACATCTCGCCGAAGGATCGCAGCACCACGCCGCGCGGATCGGTGGGTTCGATCTTCCGTCCATCCATGCGTGCGGTCTTGCGCAGCAGCGCGATGCGCTGGGTCTGCGCCGCCGTGGTCGTCTGGCCGCGCGTGCTGGCCTCGATGAGATCCGCGGCCGCCTGGTACTCGCGCAGCCGCGTGAGGATGTTGCCCGAGCTCGCCAGCGCCGAACGCCGGTCGCTCTCGCTGCTCACCAGCGAACGCGATGCCTCGATCGCGACCGCCCCGCCTTTCTCCGCGGCGAGGGTGGTGATCAACAGCGCCCGTTGCGCCAGGCTCGGCTTGGCTTCGCGCAGCGTCTCGCGCAGGTCGGCGTAACGTCGCGAGTACAGCAGCGCGTAGTAGAGATTGTTCGCGTAGTCGTCGTTGCGCGCGTCCGCCTCGCTCAACAGCTTGCGGCGCGCCTGGTAGATAGTGATGGCTTCGTCGACGTTGGCTTCGGGTGAATAACGCACGCCCGTGGCGTCATGCTCCAGCAGCACGGCGAGATCCGCGGCGATGTCGGTGTTCTTCGGCTCGAGTTGCTGGGCCTTGCGATACGCGGCGATCGCGGCCGCGCGGTCGAAGCCTTCGCCGAAGCGCCGTCCCACCGCATCGTGCTGCAGCGTCCAGCCATAGGTCTTCCACGCCAGTGCCGAGGCCGGCTCGAGGCGCGTCGCGGCCAGCGCCTCGCGCTGCGCGCGCGCGCCCAGGCCCGCTTCGAGCAGCGCCGACGCATTGCGCAGGCGATGCACGGCCTTGCGCGGGTACTTGCCCACCAGCGCTTCGTTGGCCTGCAACGCGCCCTTGAAATCGCCATCGGCCCGCAGCGCCACGCCGATCTGGTCGAAGGCGATGAGCTGCGTCTCGGCGCGATTGAGCTCGCGCAGCGATTTCACCAGCGCATTGGATTCCGCCGTCGTGTAGCGGCCCTTCATCGTGTCGAAGCGCCAGGTGGCATGCACCGCGCCGTCGGCGGTGACGTTGAACTCGGAGACGAGCTGCGCGGGCCCGAGTTTCACCACGTTGTTGGCCGGCAACTGACGCGACTGAAAACCCGGCGGCGGCTGGATGCGGTAGTGCCACTCGGTCACGAAGGGCTCGAACACCACGTCGGCCTTGCGTTCCGGGTCCTCGGACTCGGCCTCGTCGCCCTCCACGCGCGAATCGAAGTACTCCGGCAGCCGCGCGGTGATGTTGGACACGTTGATGCCCACGGCCGCGGTTTCGAGGTCGGTGAAGCCCACCGGCGCATCCTTCATTTCTATGCGCATGGAATAGGGCTTGGAGAAATCCGTGCTCGCGCTGTGCTCGTAGCCCAGCAGTTCCCTGGCGCGATACGCGTCGCGCATGTAGGTCTTGAGCTGATCGAGCCGGTCCTTGGTGTCCGCGCCCGCGTACCAGGCGCGATACTCGCCCTCGACGTTGCCGAAGGTTTCCGTGGTTTCGACGACGCGCGACGGACCGTACTCGGAGAGGAAGAACTCGCGCGTTTCGACCTGGCGATTGTCGGCCGAACGCACCGCGGGCGTCCGGGCGAGTTCCTTCGTACCCTCGCGGATGATCAACGCGCGCCGAGCGGAATCCTGCATCGGCAGCGTACCCACGCGGGTATATTCGGCCGTGGCGTCGATCCACAGGTCGGCCCCGTCCACGCCGGGCACGAACACGATGGCGTGATCGAACATGCCGAGACCCGGCAGATCCGCGGCAACGTCTTCGTCGTCGCCGGCGGAGAGCAACGCGAGATACGCGTCCATGCCGGAAGCGCGCAGCGCGGCCACCAGCAATGTCGACTTGTCCTTGCAGTCGCCGAAGCGGCGCCGCAGCGTTTCGGAGGGGTATTCGGGGATCAGGCGCGCCGTACCGAACTCCACGCCGGTGTAACGCACCTCGTGGTGCAGGCGCTCGACGACCTTCGCCACGAACTCCAGCTTGTCAGTCCTGGTCAACCCGGCGATCAGCGGACGCGCGTCGTCATTGCGGATGCGCGATTCGGTCATGTCGCGATACGCGCCGGCGACGGCCTGCCACGACGCGCCCGACGAGAACTCCACCGCCGGCCACGCCGGCTCGTCCGCCGGCAGGTTCGAGTCCATGGCATCCATCTCGTCGATCGGGCCCTGCTCGAGCGTCCAGCGCACGCGGCCGTTGGCGCGCGTTTCCTTCACCTGCGCATTGGGCAGCAGCCTGGTCATGCGTTTCAGCGGCAGCGACTCGGGTGCGTCGATGACGATGCGCGTGTGCTGCACCGGTACCGGCCGGCCGATGTATTCACGGAACGCCGAGCCCGCAACGAAGAACGGCTTCTCGTCGCGCACGGTGATCAGTTCTTCGACAACGGCGCCGATGGCGATGGCGGGCAGCGGCCCCTCGAGTGTGTGGTCGTCGTCGTAAACCAGGCTCGAATCGCTGCGGGTGCCGCCATCGGTCAGCAGGTTCTGGTCGAGCGTGTGCTCGCGGCCATCGGTGGTGACGACTCGCGCGCGGATGTCCGGCCGCGCCTGGTGCCAGGGCTGCCAGCGCGCGCTGCTCGCCGCCCAGCGCTCGACACCCTCGGGCGAATCGACGCGATAAACGAGTCGCGAAGTGCGCGCCACCCGGTGCTGTTCGTCGAATACGAACGTGCGTTCATCGAGCAGCACCACCACGGAAGTGGGGCGCTCGCGCGTCACCCCTGCTGCCGACTGCAGCAGCTCCGCGGCGGGGACGGCGAAGGGCGCGCTGTCCCAGGCGTCGGCCGCATGGGCGGCCGGCAGGCACATGAGCAGGCACAGAAACAGTTCACGGCGAAGGTGCATTTGGAGCCCCGAATCCCTCGACTAAACAGCAGGATAGCGGGGGGTGGCGCGCGCAAAGTGCGACTGGGTCACGCCTTTATGTAGGGGAGAAGCGCTGCAGTGCTAACCTCGCGCGCCATGACTGCGAAAGACCCCGATGGGCTGGCCCTGCTCCGCAACGCGTTGCGGCAATTTGCCGCCGAGCGCGACTGGGATCAGTTCCACAGCCCCAAGAACCTGGCCTCGGCGCTGGCCGTCGAGGCTGCCGAGCTGCTCGAGCGGTTCCAGTGGCTGACCGAGGACCAGAGCCGGAACCTGCCCCCCGCCGAGCTCACCCGGGTGCGGCAGGAGATGGCGGATGTGCTGAATTACCTGGTCCGGCTCGCCGACAAGCTCGACGTGGACCTGCTCGATGCGGCGCGCGACAAGATCGTGCTCAACGCGCAGAAGTACCCGGTGGAAAAGGCGCGCGGCTCGGCGCGCAAGTACTCAGATTAATGGGGACATTCCTCATTTCCTTGTAACAATCGGATGCCCCATGCCAACTAACTACGTACTGGTCGACTTCGAAAACGTCCAGCCGGATCTCTCGATGCTCGCGAACACCTCGCACAAGGTGAAAGTGTTCTTCGGTGCGAAGCAGCAGGAGGGGCGCGTGCCGTTCAAGCTGCTCGACGCCATGTTGCAGCTCGCCGGCAACGTCGAACCCATCAAGGTGATGCGCAGCGGCAAGAATGCCGTGGACATGCACATCGCCTATTCCATCGGCCGCCTGGTCGAGAACGAACCGAGCGCCGTCATCCACATCATCTCCGGCGACACCGACTTCGACCCGCTGGTGGATTACCTGCGCGCCAACGGCGTCAACTGCAAGCGCGCCAAGACCATCACGGAAATCGCCAAGCAGGCACAGGTCAAGCCGCGCCCGCCGGCGCCCGCCCGGCACACGAGGGTGTCGCCCGCCCGCAAGCCGCACAACGAGAAACTCGCCCCGATCATCAAACAACTGCACTCGCTGTCCGGCAAACCCGCCACGCGCAAGAAACTCGCGCAGGTCATCGCCAATTACTTCCACCATCACGGCGGACCGCTGGCCGACACTGCCATCGAGCAGCTCATCGAAGAGCTCATCCGGCTCAAGTACGTGAGCCAGAGCGGCACCAAGGTGA
>Ga0207675_100001223_pt1 | contig 25636 bp, 23 predicted proteins | sample KBSSwiS42_FD_184305 | JGI IMG/M metagenome (GOLD analysis project Ga0207675, IMG submission 184305) | Switchgrass rhizosphere microbial communities from Kellogg Biological Station, Michigan, USA - KBS Switchgrass S4-2 (SPAdes) (version 2) | ecosystem: Host-associated > Plants > Roots >...
CGACGCGCCGCCTGACCTGCGACGATTGCCCCGTGTCGTTGCCCGTGTCGTTGCCCGTGTCGTCGCCCCTGCCGATCGCCGCCGGCGTCGCCTCCTCCGCGTTCCTGAAGGCGGCGCGGGGCGAGCCCGTGCCGCACGTCCCGGTCTGGTTCATGCGGCAGGCGGGGCGCTCGCTGCCGGAGTACCTGAAGGTGCGTGAGGGCGTGTCGATGCTCGAGTCGTGCATGCGCCCGGACCTGGTCGTGGAGATCACGATGCAGCCGGTGCGGCGCTACGGCGTCGACGCGGCGATCTTCTTCTCCGACATCGTGCTGCCGCTCAAGGCGATCGGGGTCGACCTCGACATCAAGCCCGGCGTCGGGCCGGTCGTGGCCGACCCGGTGCGCACGCTCGAGGACGTCGCGCGGATCCCGGACCTCACGCCCGAGCACGTCCCGTTCATCACCGAGGCGGTGCAGGGCCTGGTCGGCGAGCTCGGGGACACCCCGCTGATCGGGTTCGCCGGCGCCCCGTTCACCGTCGCGTCGTACCTCGTCGAGGGCGGCCCGTCCAAGGAGCACGCGCGGACCAAGCAGATGATGTACGGCGCGCCCGAGGTCTGGGACGCCCTGATGCGCAAGATCGCCGGCATCTCTGCGGCCTACCTCGAGGTGCAGGTCGCCGCCGGGGCCGCCGCGGTCCAGCTGTTCGACTCGTGGGCCGGCGCGCTCGACCCGGCGGGCTACGCACGCCATGTGATGCCGTATTCGGCACGGGTCCTCGAACGGGCCGGGGCGCTCGGCGTGCCGCGGATCCACTTCGGGGTCGGCACCGGCGAGCTGCTCGGGCTGATGGGCGAGGCGGGCGCCGACGTGGTGGGCGTCGACTGGCGGGTCCCGCTGGTCGACGGGATCGACCGCGTGGGCGAACGCGCGGTGCAGGGCAACCTCGACCCGGCGCTGGTCTTCGCACCGACCGAGGTGATGCTGGCCAAGGCCGCCGAGATCATCGAGGCCGGCCGGTCGGCCAAGGGACATGTCTTCAACCTCGGGCACGGAGTGATCCCCACGACCGACCCCGACCAGCTCGCTCGGCTCACGGAGTTCGTGCAGTCCTACGACGTCGGCTGAGCCGGGGAACACCGCAAACGCTGAGTTGTGGGGGTCGGCCGGGCGAGGGGGACCCCCGCAACTCGCCAAATGCGTGGCTTCCGGCGCCTCGCCACCAACACCAGGTGCAAGTGTGGTCATGTGAACTCCCGCTCCCCTCAGCACGTCGTCGTGGTCGGCGGCGGCGTTGCGGGCGCGGCTGCGGCCCATCGGTTGTGCACGCTGCGCCCGGACCTGGCGGTCACCGTGCTCGAGGGCTCCTCGCGGATCGGCGGCAAGCTCGCGGTCGCCGAGGTCGGGGGGGTGGTGACCGACGTCGGCGCCGAGGCGATCCTCGCCCGCCGACCCGAGGGCGTGGACCTTGCCCGGGCATCGGGGCTGGACGGCGACCTGGTGCACCCGGCGACCACCAGCGCGTCACTGTGGACCCGCGGCTCGATGCGGCCGCTGCCGCGGTCGCTGATGGGGGTCCCGCCCGACGTACGGTCCCTGGGTGCGGTGGTGTCGCGCGCGGGCCTCGCCCGCGCCGCGCTCGACGGCGTGCTGCCGCCGCGTGCGCTGGCGCCGGACGAGGACGTCAGCGTCGGGGCGCTCGTCGAGGAGCGCCTCGGCCGGGAGGTCGTCGACCGGCTGGTGGAGCCGATGCTCGGCGGCGTGTACGCCGGCCATGCGCGCGAGCTCTCCGCCCGCGCGGCCGTGCCCCAGCTGGTGGCGAAGCTGGACGGCCGGCACTCGCTGACCGGTGCCGCGGCGGCGGTGATGCTTGCATCGGACAGGGAGCGAAGCGACCCCCTCGAGATGGCATCGGCGACGGCTGGCGGCCCGGTCTTCGCGGGCCTCATCGGGGGCGTCGGTCGTCTCCCAGGTGCGGCACTCGCTGCGTCCGGCGCCTCCGTCGAGACCGGCGCCATGGTGCGTCGCCTGACCCGCACGGCCGATGGCTGGTTGCTCGAGGTGGGACCCACCCGCGCCCCTCGTGTCGTGCGCTGCGACGCCGTCGTCCTCGCCACGCCCGCCCGCCCGACTGCCCGGCTGCTCGACGCGGTGGCGCCGATGGCCGCCCGTGGGCTTGACGGGATCGAGTACGCGTCGATGGCAGTGATCACGCTGGCGTTCTCCCTGAGCGACCTGCCCGACGTGCCCGGCTCCGGCTTCCTGGTGCCCCCGGTCGAGGGCCGTGCGGTGAAGGGAGCGACCTACTCCTTCGCCAAGTGGCCGTGGGTGCGCGCCGCCGGCGGTGACACCCTCCTGCTCCGGTGCTCGATCGGACGGCACCGTGAGGAGCACGTGCTCCAGGTGACCGACGACGAGCTGGTCGACCTCGCCCTGCGCGACCTCGCGGACGCGGTCGGGCTCAGCGTGCGTCCGGTCGACTCGCACGTGCAGCGATGGGGCGGCGCTCTCCCGCAGTACGCCGTCGGCCACGTCGCCCGGGTCGCGGCCGTACGGCGCGCCCTCGAGGACGTCCCCGGTCTCGCCGTCTGCGGGGCGGCGTACGAGGGGGTCGGCATCCCGGCCTGCATCGCGTCTGCCCACCGTGCCGTGGACGAGCTGCTCCGGTCGGCTGAGACAATGGAGGCATGAGGACCACCCCACGAAGCTGCTCGCTTCGCCCCCACCTCCGCGGAGGTCCCGCATGAGCACGACGTCACCGGGCAAGCGAGCCAAGGAGCTCAACGACTCCATCCGCTACACGATGTGGTCGGTGTTCCGGCTGCGCGACGTGATCGGTGACGCCGATCGCGGCGCCGAGGCCGGCGAGCTGGAGAAGTTCGTGGCCGGGCTCGGAGAACGTGACATCGTGGTCCGCGGCCTCTACGACGTGACCGGACTTCGCGCCGACTCCGATGTCATGGTCTGGTGGCACGCCGCCACGTCCGACGAGCTGCAGGACGCCTACAACGCATTCCGCCGTACGACGTTCGGGCGCCGGCTCGACCCGGTCTGGTCGCAGCTGGCCCTGCACCGGCCCGCGGAGTTCAACAAGAGCCACATCCCCGCCTTCCTCGCCGACGAGGAGGCCCGCGCGTACGTCTGCGTCTACCCGTTCGTCCGCTCCTACGAGTGGTACCTGCTCGATGACTCCGAGCGGCGGCGGATGCTCGCCGAGCACGGTCAGATGGCTCGGGAGTTCGCCGACGTCCGCGCCAACACGGTGGCCTCGTTCGCGCTCGGCGACTACGAGTGGATGCTCGCGTTCGAGGCCGACGAGCTGCACCGGATCGTCGACCTGATGCGCCACCTGCGCGCCTCCGACGCGCGCCGCCACGTCCGCGAGGAGCTGCCGTTCTACACCGGCCGGCGGATCAGCCCGGCGGACCTGGTCGCACTCCTGCCGTGAGCGTGTCCGGATAGTCCCTCACCAACTATCGGACGCGGTGGGTTCACCTTCCGGATGTCCGAAATTCCCGAAACGGTACTAGTACCAGTGGACACTTTCGGACCGTCCCTCGGCATCGAGACACTGAATCTCCCAATGTCCCCGAGGGGAGTGTCCGTTGCCACCGACCACCTCTGGTCCCGCACCGCGCCGCGCTTCCGACCCGCGCGACACCGTCGGCACCGACACCCGACAGGACGTGCCGCGATGACTCTGGACGGGATGGCACCGCTAGAGCCGGTGATCGGTGTGATCGGCACCGGCTACCTCGGCACGACCCACGCGGCCTGCATGGCCGAGCTCGGATTCGACGTCGTGGCCCAGGACCAGTCTCCGGAGCGGGTGGCCCGGCTCGCGGCCGGCGAGCTGCCCTTCTACGAGCCTGCCCTCGCCGAGCTGGTCCGCCGGCACACGGCCAGCGGCCGACTCCGGTTCACCCACGACGTAGCCGACCTCGCGGCGGTGGCCGACGTGCACTTCCTGTGCGTCGGCACCCCGCAGGCCGGCGAGGGGATGGCGGCCGACACCAGCCAGGTCTTCGCCGCGGCCGAGGCCCTGGCGGCATGCCTGGAGCGCGACGCTCTGATCGTCGGCAAGTCGACGGTGCCGGTGGGCACCACCGAGGCACTCGTCGCCGCGGTCACCCGGAGGGCGGCTCCAGGGATCGACGTGGAGGTCGCGTGGAACCCCGAGTTCCTCCGCGAGGGCCATGCGGTCGACGACACGCTGAGGCCGGACCGGCTCGTGCTCGGGGTCTCGTCTGCCGAGGCCGAGAAGATCCTCCGCCAGGTCTACGTCGACGTGATCCGTGACGGCGCCGCCGTGGTGGTCACCGACCCCGCCACGGCCGAGCTGGTCAAGGTGGCCGCCAACGCGTTCCTCGCCACGAAGATCACCTTCGCGAACCTGATGGGAGAGCTGTGCGAGGCGGCCGGCGCCGACGTGACCACCCTCGCCGAGTCGATCGGGCTCGACCCGCGGATCGGTCACCAGTTCCTCGGAGCCGGCCTGGGGTTCGGGGGCGGGTGCCTACCCAAGGACCTGCGTGCCCTGATCGCCCGCGCCGACGAGCTCGGGGTCGGCCACGCCCGGCGCCTGCTCGGTGTCGTGGACGAGGTCAACGAGAGCCAGCGCACGCGCACCATTGAGACCGCGGTGGAACTGTGCGGCGGCAGCGTCGCGGGGGTCCGGATCGCGGCGCTCGGCGCGGCGTTCAAGCCCGGCACGGACGACGTCCGGGACTCACCGTCCCTCGCGGTCGCCGCCCGGCTGCGTGACCTCGGCGCGACGGTGACCGTCTACGACCCCCACGCCAACGACAATGCCCGCGCAGCCGAGCCCGACCTGTGCTTCGCCGCGACCGCGCAGGACGCGTGCCGCGATGCCTCGCTGGTCGTGCTGCTCACTGAGTGGGAGGAGCTGGTGCGGCTCGACCCGGGCGAGCTGAGTGCGTACGTCGCCGTACCGCGGATGCTGGACGCACGCAACGCCCTCGACCCGCAGCGGTGGCAGCTGGCCGGCTGGGAGCACAGGGGCTTCGGCCGGTCGAGCGACCGGGCTCAGCCCTCGGCCGGCTCCAGGGTCAGCGAGATGGAATTGATGCAGTAGCGCTGCCCGGTGGGTGTGCCGTAGCCGTCGTCGAAGACATGCCCGAGGTGGGAGCCGCAGTTGGCGCAGCGCACCTCGACCCGCTTCATACCGAGGGTGCTGTCCTCGATGAAGTCGACGCGGTCCTCGGCGAGCGGCGACCAGAATGACGGCCAGCCGCAGTGCGCGTCGAACTTGGTCTCCGACCGGAACAGCTCGGCGTTGCAAGCCTTGCAACGGTAGACGCCCTCGGTCCAGGTCTGGTCGTACTCGCCCGTGTGTGGGCGCTCGGTGCCGGCTCTGCGCAGCACGTCGTACTCGGCGGGGGAGAGCTGCTCACGCCACTGCGAGTCGGACTTCTCGACTGCGTAGGTCTTCTGCTCGGCGGGCTCGGACTTCGACTTCCACATGCTGTTCACGGTACTGGCAGGGTGTCGAACATGGAGACCACACAGATCCGCCTCGCCCGGCGCCCGGTGGGTGCCCCCGACGCCGGCACGTTCGCGACTGTCACGGAGACCCTGCCCGCGGTCGGGGACGGCGAGGTGCTGCTGGCCGTGCGCTACCTCTCGCTCGACCCCTACATGCGCGGACGGCTCAGCGACGCACCGTCGTACGCCGACCCGCTCGAGGTGGGCGACGTGATCGTCGGCGGCACCGTCGCAGAGGTGCTCGAGTCGCGGTTCGACGGGCTGGCCGTGGGTGACCAGGTGCTCTCTTACCTGGGATGGCAGACGCATGCGGTGGTCCCGGGCACGGCGGCGCGCCGGCTCGACCCCGACGCAGGACCGGTCTCAACCGCGCTCGGCGTCCTCGGCATGCCGGGCTTCACCGCCTATGCCGGGCTGCTCCAGATCGGCCGCCCGCAGCCGGGGGAGACGGTCGTGGTGGCCGCCGCCACGGGCCCGGTCGGGTCAGCGGTCGGACAGATCGCGAAGCTCAAGGGTGCGCGGGCGGTCGGTATTGCGGGTGGCCCCGACAAGGTGCGCGCGCTGACCGAGGAGTTCGGTTTCGACGTCGGAGTGGACCACCGGGCCGACGACTTCCGCGAGCGGCTGGCGGACGCGGTGCCGGTCGGCATCGACGTGTACTTCGAGAACGTCGGCGGCGAGGTGTTCGGCGCCGTACGCAAGCACCTGAACCTGTACGCCCGGATCCCCGTGTGCGGGCTGGTCTCGGGCTACAACGACACCGAGCCACCGGGTGGCCCCGACCGGATGCCGGGCCTGATGCGCCAGGTGCTGACCAAGAGCCTGACCATCCGTGGCTTCATCCAGGGCGAGTTCGTGCCGGGCCACTACCGGGACTTCCTCCGCGACATGTCGGGCTGGGTGCGCGACGGCTCGGTGCGCTACCGGGAGGACGTGACCGACGGCCTGGACAACGCGCCTGAGGCGTTCGCGGGCATGCTTAGCGGCGCGAACTTCGGGAAGGTGCTGGTCAAGGTGTCGTAGGACACACCGCACTCCGGGGATTGGACGCCTTGGGGTGATGTCTGATTCAGTGAACATCTGTTTACTGAAATGCAAGCCCGACCGGAGGAGTGGAATCTCGTGGCCTTGCTCGACCGTGTCAGCTGGGACAACGTGCGCCGCGTCGGCTCACGGCTCACAACGCCGTTGCAGCCTGACGACTACCTCAGCCTGCTCAACCCGCTCTGGACGACGCGCGAGCTGCGCGGTGTGGTGGAGCAGGTGGTCCCGGAGACCGACGACGCCGCGACCGTGGTGATCCGGCCGGGCTGGGGCTGGTCCTACGACCACCATCCCGGGCAGTACATCGGGATCGGGATCCAGATCAAGGGCAAGTTCCACTGGCGTTCCTACTCGGTGAGCTCGCCGCCCGAGCGTGACGGCAAGACGATCGCGATCACGGTGCGGGCGATGCCCGAGGGCTTCCTGTCCGAGCACCTGGTCAGCGGCGTCGCGCCGGGCACGATCATCCGGCTGGCGCTGCCGTCCGGTGACTTCGTGCTCCCCAACCCGCCGCCGGAGCGGATCCTGTTCCTGGTCGGTGGCAGCGGGATCACGCCGGTGATGGCGATGCTGCGCACCCTGTCGCGGCGCGACACGATGCCCGACGTCGTCCTCAGCTACTCCTCGACCACTCCGGACCGGATGATCTTCCGGGACGAGCTCCAGGAGCTGGTCGACAAGCACCCGACGCTGACGCTCCACGAGCGGCACACGGACACTGACGGGCTTCTGTCGCTCGACGAGCACCTCGACGGCCTGTGCCCCGACTGGCGTGAACGTGAGGTGTGGGCCTGCGGTCCCGGCCCGATGCTGGACGCCGCTGAGGAGTTCTGGGAGAAGGCCGGGCTGGAGGACAGCCTGCACCTCGAGCGGTTCTCGCTCAACTTCGAGGGCGACGGCGGCGAGGGCGGCACGATCACGTTCCGCAACTCCGGCAAGACCGCCGAAGTCGACGGCGCAACCACCGTGCTCGAGGCGGGCGAGGGCGTCGGGGTGGGCATGCCGTACGGCTGCCGCGCGGGCATCTGCCACACCTGCACCTTGACCATGGTCTCCGGCAAGGTGCGCGACCTGCGCAACGGCACGGAGTACTCCGACCCCAACGAGAACGTCCAGACCTGCATCACCGTGCCCGTCGGTGACTGCGAGCTCGACATCTGACACTCCCTGGTGGTCGAGCCTGTCGAGACCACCCGACGAAAGGACACACGCATGGCCATCGCAGACGTGAAGGAGTACACCCACCTCACCACCGAGGAGGTGGAGGAGCTGGGACGTGAGCTCGACGCAATCCGCGCCGACATCGAGGAGTCCCGCAACGACGACGACGCGGCGTACATCTACCGGATGATCACGATCCAGCGCCGGCTCGCCGCGGCCGGCAGGATCACCCTGTTCGCCAGCTTCTTCCCGCCCGCCTGGCTCGCCGGCGCGGCATTGCTCGGCACGGCCAAGATCCTGGAGAACATGGAGATCGGCCACAACGTGATGCACGGGCAGTGGGACTGGATGAACGACCCCGAGGTTCACTCCAGCAACTGGGAGTGGGACACCGCTCAGCCCGCCGAGCAGTGGAAGCACAGCCACAACTACGTGCACCACCAGTTCACCAACGTGCTCGGCTACGACAACGACATCGGCTACGGCATCCTGCGGATGGCGCGCGAGCAGAAGTGGAGCCCGTTCAACCTCGGGCAGCCGATCTACAACGCCGCTCTCGCCACCCTGTTCCAGTGGGGCGTCGCGCTGCACGACCTCGACATCGAGGCGATCCGCAAGCGCGAGAAGGACCCGCGCGTGATGAAGAAGCAGCTCAAGCAGATCGGGCGCAAGATCCGTAGGCAGATCACGAAGGACTACGTGATCTACCCGGCGCTGACCGGCCCTCACTTCCTGGCCACCGCCAGTGCCAACGCGACCGCGAACCTGATGCGCAACCTGTGGTCCTACATGATCATCTTCTGCGGTCACTTCCCCGACGGTGCGATGCACTTCACCGAGGAGGAGATCGAGGACGAGACCCGCCCGGAGTGGTACCTGCGCCAGATGCTGGGCTCGGCGAACTTCGAGGGCGGAAAGCTGCTCCACATCATGAGCGGCAGCCTCGGCTTCCAGATCGAGCACCACCTGTTCCCCGACCTCCCGAGCAACCGTTACCCGGAGATCGCGGTCAAGGTGCGCGCGCTGTGCGACAAGTACGGCATCCCGTACACCACCGGACCGCTGCACCGGCAGTACGGTCAGGCGCTGCGCACGATCCTGAAGCTCTCGCTGCCGAACTCCTGGACCAGGGACGCGAGCGTGACTGGCCCCCGAGGCACCGGATCCTCCGGCCCCGGCACCGTTGAACGGCACCGCAAGACCGACGCCGAGCGCCAGGTGCGCAGGCCGGAGACCGGCAGGTACATGAGCCGGGCGACGGCATGACCACCCCAACGAGCCGCTCGCTTCGCTCACGCCTCGCCGGGGACCCCGGATGATCGGCACCACCGGGCTCGACGAGCGGCCCCGCGACCCCGAGTGGGGTGCCGCAGTGCCCTTCGCCTGCGAGTACGACGACGGGCGCGCGTCCCTGACGCTGCTGAACAAGCGGCGGGTCACCCAGTGCGCGCTCAGTCGGATCTGCGGTGTCTGCGGCGACTCCCTCGGGCGTCCCGTGGCCTTCCTGGGTCCGCACGAGGAGCTGCACCGGATGGCCTTCCACTTTCCGCCGGTGCATGTCGAGTGCGGCGACGCCGTGCTCGCATCCGTGCGCGGCGTGGAGGTCGGGGTGCTGGGACAGAGCACGCCGATCGACCGCTGGGTGCTCGTGACAACCGGGGGGTTCGAGCACGAGCGGGCACAGGCTCACGACCTCGACCGGCGCCCGACGTTCCGCCCCAACTCGGTGATCGAGGTCCTCGAGCGCTGATCCCCTCGGGGCGTCGTCCCGTCGGTCCGTTCCCGACTCCCTCTAGGCTCGGACCATGGCGAAGGCAGCGGCGGTCGAGGTCGACGCGCACGGGCAGGCGGTCCGGGTCACCAGCCCCGACCGGGTGATCTATCCGGCCACCGAGCGCGGACCCGAGATCACCAAGCTCCAGGTCGTCCAGTACTACGTCTCCGTCGGCAACGGCGTCATGCGCGCCCTCGGTGACCGGCCCACCGCCCTGGAGCGCTGGACCACGGGCGTCCACGAGGGCATCAAGCTGGCCACGGGGCGCGGCGACAAGAGCGACGCCTTCTACAGCAAGCGGGTGCCCAAGGGCGCCCCGGAGTACGTCGAGACGACGCGGGTGACCTTCCCCAGCGGGCGCACGGCCGAGGAGGTCTGCGTCACCAACCTCGCCACCGTCGGCTGGTGCGCCCAGATGGGCACGATCACGTTCCACCCGTGGCCCACGCGCAGCGGTGACAACGACCACCCCGACGAGCTCCGGATCGACCTCGACCCGCAGCCCGGCACCACGTTCGCCGACGCGGTCCGCGTCGCCGGAGTCGCGAACGAGCTGCTGACCGAGCTCGGCCTGGTCGGCTTCCCGAAGACGTCCGGCAACCGCGGCATCCACATCTACGTCCGGATCGAGCCGCGCTGGAGCTTCGAGGACGTGCGCCACGCGGCGATCGGCTTCGGACGCGAGCTCGAGAAGCGCGACGCCGGTGTCACCACCAAGTGGTGGAAGGAGGAGCGTGGCGAGCGGATCTTCGTCGACTTCAACCAGAACAACCGAGACCGCACCATCGCCTCGGCGTACTCCCTGCGCCCCCTGCCGGGCGCGCCGGTCTCGATGCCACTCACCTGGGACGACCTGGCACAGGTCACGGACCCCAGGGAGTTCAACCTCCACACGGCTCCCGAGCGTTTCGCCGACCGTGGCGACGCGATGACGGCGATCAACGACGTTGCCTGCGACCTGCAGCCGCTGATCGACCTGTACGACGCCTCGCCCGAGGGTGAGACGAACTTCCCGCCGGACTACCCGAAGATGCCCGGCGAGCCGCCGAGGGTCCAACCGAGCAAGAAGGTCGCGGCGCACTGGGATGAGGACGGCAACCGGGTCGAGCCGTGACCCACCGGCTCGACGCGGCACTTCCTGATCCGGGAGTGGCCCTAATACGGAATTTCGTACTGATGGATTCGTTCCGACCCGGTCGCCGGAAAGCGAGTTGTCCAGAGGTGGCGGCGAAGCAATTACTATCCGCGATAGTAATTGGGTCTCAGTAGGTGGGAGAGGGCAATTACTATTCGGGATAGTAGTTTGCAAATCTCACAGGCGGCGAGGTGAATGCCAGGCATTCGCCTCACGGTGCGCCGCCCACGGTGGCACCCCTCTCGGACGGGGGGAAGCCCCGAAAGGTGCGCGGCGAGCAGCCGATGATCCAACCGAGCAAGAAAAGTCGCGGCGCATTGGGATGAGGACCGCAAACCGGATCGAGCGTACCCACCAGCCCCGTCCTGCACTGGGGTAACTCCCCGCATTCTTGATTTGCGCACCGGTGGTTCAGACCTGTGTCGGATCTCCAAGATTTCCGCAACGTCGGTTCCCGAGTATTGCGGTCGAGGCAGGGCCGTGACCGATGGCCCCGCGACAAAAAGCCTGGGGACAGATTATGACGACAGACATGCCAGAAACAGACGTGGTCGATGAGGGGGGCGAGACCGAAGGGGGGCTCGCTCGACGCACCGTCCTGCGGGTCGGCGCGGTGGGCGGAGTCGGGTTGGGCCTTGCCACCGCCCAAGGACTCGTGGTGCCCTCGCTGCAGCAGAAGGGTCTGTGGTCGACCGACGGGGTGTTCTCCGCGTCGGCGACCACGATCGGCGACGTGCTCCTCTACACCGAGGCGTTCCCGACCAGCCCGCTGATCCTGGAGCCGTTCAAGGACGAGCTGCCCATCCCGAGGGCGCTCGCACCGGAGGAGGACTACCAGGAGTGGGACCTGCCGCCGGGACCGGGGCTGGGCCAGCAGAACTCGGAGCGCAACGAGCAGCACCAGCATTGGAGGGCCCCGATAGGCCCCGAGACCCCGGACCCGATCGTGTACAAGATCGACGTGAAGATCGGCACGCACAGCTTCACCAGCTCGCCGGTGCTTCCGATCGACAAGGGCGGCAAGCCGACCGTGTCGTTCGACGCCGACGGCAAGACCTATGCCAAGGGCGTCCGTCGTACGCTTCCAGAAAGCACCATCTACGGGTTCAACGGGCAGTTCCCCGGGCCGATGATCAACGCAGAGTACGGCAAGCCGGCCCTGGTCCGGTTCTCCAACCACCTCGACGAGAACCCGGACAACCTCGATCGCCAGGACTTCGGCTCACCGGACTACTCGTTCCTGACCCACCTGCACAACGGGCACACCGCACCCGAGAGCGACGGCAACCCGCACTACTCGATGCGGCGCGGCCCCAAGGGCAAGGGCTACAAGCCGGGAATGTGGGTCGACAACCTCTACCTGAACTGGCCGGCCGGCAACGACTCCCGTGAGAAGCAGAGCTTCTTCTGGTTCCACGACCACCGGATGGACCACACGGGCTCCAACGTCTACAAGGGCATGGTCGGCCTCTACCCGATCTACGATCCCGAGGACGGGCTGGACATGGGGGACGAGAACCAGGGTCTCCGCCTGCCCGGCGTGCGCACCAATCATTCCGATGGGTCGTTCGACGTCGACTACGACATCCCCCTGGCGTTCTACGACTGCCGGCTGGACGACGGTGTCACGCTGCACCGGGACATGCACGACCTCGACGGCGACTTCCCCGCAGCGAAGAACCCCGCGAAGCACCCGGAGTGGTGGGGCAAGACCTTCTTCAAGCACTTCCCCAACCACGGCTTCGTCGGCGACATCTTCACCGTCAACGGCAAGGCCTACCCGACGCTGGAGGTGAAGCGGCGCAAGTACCGCTTGCGCTTCCTAGACGCCTCCGTGGCGCGGATCTACGACTTCAAGCTGATGAGCTCGACCCAGGGACCCAAGTCCGCGGTGTCGCTGGGCTACACCGGCGACGAGCTCGAGGGCCAGTACCGCATCCCCGACGGCCAGCAGTGCATGAAGTTCACCCAGATCGCCTCGGACGGCGGGCTGCTTCCCTTCGCGGTCACCCGCGACAACTTCGAGCTGTGGCCGGCCAAGCGCCGCGAGTTCATCGTCGACTTCACCAAGTACCAGGACGGCTCGCCGACCACCAAGGGCGACGTGATCTACCTGACCAACACGATGAAGATGCCGAACGGCCGGATGTGGGAGGCCTCAAACCGGTTCAGCCCCGACCCGGCCTACAAGGTGCCGATGATCAAGATCGTGATCGGCGACGACGCGGAGGACAACAGCCAGATCCCGGCGCCGCTCCAGCCGCTGCGTCCGCTGCCGCCGCTGCCGGGCAACTGGAAGACCATGATGAACAACCGGTCGATCTTCGAGGTCAAGCGTGGGGTCATCGGCGGCGAGACCGAGTGGCTGATCAACGGGGTGGAGTTCGACCCTGCCACGGTGTCGACGAGCCTGAAGAACCCCGCCGGGAAGAGTCCGCTGGCCCAGCAGAAGATGGGCAGCTACAACCTGTGGGAGATCCGCAACGGCGGCGGTGGCTGGGTCCACCCCTTCCACCTCCACATGGAGGAGCACCGCACGGTGATGCGCAACGGCCGGGACGTGACCGTCAACCCGGATCCCGGCCACCCGGACGACGTGTCACGCGAGGACCTCGTGAATTTGGATCCCGGCGAGTCCGTGATCATCTACCGCGGGTTCCGTGACTTCACCGGGCCGTACGTCGCGCACTGCCACAACCTGGCGCACGAGGACCACGCGATGATGTTCGGCTGGGAGATCACCTGATGACTGCGATCGCGCCTGCTGTCCGGGTCGCCGCCGCGACCGTCCCGGACGAAGCCCGCAGCCGACCTGGTGTCGCGTGGTGGACCGTGCTGCCGCTGGCCGCCCTGATGGCGTACGGCGACGGTTTCTGGCTGATGTCGCTGCGCGAGGCAGCCGGGGCGATCGAGCGGATGGACTCGCCGTTCCAGGCGTGGCTCCGCGAGTCGACCCTGTTCCTGCCGGTCTTCGTGGTCGCCGTGCTCGCCGCGACGTCCGTGGCGCTCGCCCGTTTCGGTCGGGCGCCACGGGGCACCCGGGCGGTGGTGATCACCGCGCTCCTGGTGGTCGCGGCCGGGACGATCGCGGGTGTGGTCGGCCTGGCAGCGAGCTCGGCCTACGACTACCACCTCCAGGCGATCCACATGGGGGCCATGAACTCGATGCGCGACGAAGCCTGCGACACGGCCTGTTCGGCCGCCCAGCTGCATACTGACCTGGCGCTGCAGGTCCGTGCGGTAGGTGTCGGCGGTGTCCTGATGCTGGTCACCAACCTGGTGCTCGTGGGGTGGGCAATTGCGCTCCGCGGGGGCCGGCTGGTCCTCGGGACGCGACGCGAGGTCGGGTCCCGACCGAACAGCCGGATCCACGACCTGCGGCCGCTCCTCGTCGCCGGGTTGGTCGGCAGCGCCGCCATCCACGCCGCGGTGATCCCCGAGCACCTGGAGGAGTGGCTGGCCGCCGGCTCCTTCTTCGTCGTGTTGACCATCGCGGAGCTCGCACTCGGGCTGTTGGTGCTCGTCCGGCTCGACCGGCTCGTCCTCGGCGCCGTGGTTGCGGTGTCGGTGGTCCCGCTAGGGCTCTGGCTCGTCTCCCGTACGGTCGGTCTTCCGCTCGGGCCCGAGACCTGGACGCCGGAAGCGGTGGGACTGGCCGATGTCGCTTGCTGCCTGCTGGAGCTGGTGACACTGGCTGTGGCCGTTGCCCTGTGGCTCCGCGGGAGCCGGCTGGCGCGGACACCCGGCGCTTCCGCCCACGCCCGGGCGATCGCGGTGCTGTGCCTGGTGGCGGTCACGACCATCGGACTCGGCAGCACCGAGATCTCCTGGCTGCACGCCTTCGGGGTCGCGGGGGAGTCGATGAGCCACGCTGGCTGAGTCAGGGGCTTCCGGGTTGCCCTTCAGCCCGGAAGCCCCTGACCGCCGGCGGGTCATGCCCGCAGGTGGGCGACAGACTGCCAGCCGGGGTCTGCCATCGCGTGCACGTGCGCCGTGCCCTCGGGCCACTGCCGGGCCGCGGCCTTCGCTCGGTGCGTGGCGCCTGAGGTGTCGTCGACGTACACGTGCAGCACCCGGGTGCCGTTGCTGGACTGGTGTGCGACGACCTGACCGTCCGTGCCCATCGCCCGCGAGAGCCCGTCCTCGAACTCGCGGAGGGCGCTGAGCGACGCGTCGGCGGGCAGGCCTTCGGGGGTGCGGTGCCGGTAGGGGAGCAGCACCGCCACGTGGGTGCCCAGGTGCGGCGCCGTCGCCGGGTGCAGCGGCACCTGGGCGGCAGCGATCAGCGGGCCTTGCGCGGTGTCGCCCTGCATGAGGATCCAGCTGGGGCGGCCGTCCTCGTCGACCTTCGCACGCGTGTGCTCGCGTACGACGGCGCGCAGGGCACGGAGCCCGAACCCGTCGACCGGCGAGATCTCCGACGCCGACACCTCACCGATCCACAGCTCCACGTCGTGCTCGCCGAGCGTCGCGTCGAGAGCCAGGAACGCCACCTGCGACCGTGAGTGGGGATCGAGGTCGGCGAACACGGGATGGAACACGACGGTGTCGAAGCGGCTGCCGGACAGCCGGGCGGTGACGCAGACCCGCGCGAAGTCGATGTCGGGTGCCTGCCCCGACGAGAGCCGGATCGACTCCGGGTCGTCGGCCGGCGGCCGGAAGTCAGCGTAGGACCAGACCTCGTCGGCGGGCGGCGCGGCCAGCAACCAGCGCCGGGCCGTGGCGCGGAGATCGGGGCTGCCGCCCGCGGTCACGACCAGCACGTGCTCGGAGACCTCACCGGAAGCCAGCTCCCATGCGAGCTCGGGGTGGATGGTCTCCACGGCCGAGGAGATCGCGTCGCTCACCGACATCGGGTCGTTGCGCGCGAGGGCGCCGGTGGTCAACCGCTGGCCGGACTCGTCCCACCATTGCCAGAACGCGTCGTGCTGCGCACCCGGTGACGAGGCATGACCACGGGAGAAGAGACCCACTCCGCGACCCTAGGACACGAAGGCAAGCCCGCTGGTCAGAGACCGGTGACGCCCTCTCCCTGGCCGGACTGCTCGTCGAAGTTCTCGTGCTCGAGGAGGTGCAGCACGGGGACTCCGAGCTTGCGGCGGGCACGCGAGGTCCAGTCGAGGTGGAAGAACTCCGAGACCACGTGCGGGCGGGTCAGGATGATCGCCTCGGCGGCGTCGGTGTCGGCGACCTTGGCGATCAGTCCATCGATCGGGTCGGCGGTGAGCAGGTCGCCCACCGCGGCGCCCCCGACCGCCTCGAGCGCCGCGACGGTGTTCTTGAGGGCGGCGCGTGCGCCGGTCAGGATCTCGGTCTGCATCTCGGCGATCTCGGCCTCGTCGACCAGCAACCCCGGGTTGGCCATCTCGCCGGTGCCGAGTGTGCCCATCGCGCTCTCGACCCGGTAGGCGGCGTCCTCGACGGGCAGCAGCACGTGGTAGCGCACAGGCTCGTCGATGTCCTCGTGCAGGCCGCGCACCTGGCGCGCGTCGAGGGCGCTCAGCTCCTGCTCGACGAGCAGCACGACGGGGTAGTCAGTCATGCGCCAAGTCTAGTGTCCTGAGCGGCTGCTAGCCCCCGAGCACTTCCGCGAGGTCATAGCTCACCGGCTCGTCGAGCTGCTCGTAGCCACATGACTCTGGATCGCGGTCCGGCCGCCAGCGCTTGAACTGGGCGGTGTGCCGGAAGCGGCGGCCCTCCATGTGGTCGTAGCCGACCTCCAGCACCACGTCGGGCCGCAACGGCACGAACGACAGGTCCTTGCCGGTGCTCCAGCGGCTCTGCGTGCCCGGCACCCGGTCGGGGTTGGCGATCGCCCAGTCGCTCCACTCACCCCAGGGGTGGTCCTCGATCCCGGTCTCCAGCGGCTTCAGCTCCTCGATCAGCTCGGCGCGCCGCTTGGCTGTGAAGCTGGCAGAGACGCCGATGTGCTGGAGCTTGCCGTCGCCGTCGTACAGGCCCAGCAGGAGCGAGCCCAGCAAGGGCTGCTCCGGTGTGGCGGTCTTGTGCAGCCGGTAGCCGCACAGCACGACGTCGGCGGTGCGCTCGTGCTTGATCTTGAGCATCGACCGCGCGTTCTCCTGGTACGGCGAGCCGAGCGGCTTGGCGACGACCCCGTCGAGTCCGGCCCCCTCGAACTGGTCGAACCACGACCTGGCCTCGGCGGGGTCGGTCGTCGTGCGGGTCAGGTGGCACGGTCCGCTCAGCCCGGACAGCGCTCCCTCGAGGGCCGCGCGGCGCTCGCTGAGCGGTCGGTCGACGTACGACGCGTCGCCGAGCGCCAGCAGGTCGAAGGCCACGAACCCGGCCGGTGTCGACTCCGCCAGCATGTTCACGCGCGAGGCCGCGGGATGGATCCGCTCCTGGAGCACCTCGAACTCGAGCCGGTCGCCCACGGCGACGAACACCTCGCCGTCGAGCACGCACCGCTCCGGCAGCTGCTCGCGGATCGCCGCCACCACCTCCGGGAAGTACCGCGTCAGCGGCTTGGTGTTGCGCGAGGCCAGCTCCACCTCGTCGCCGTCGCGGAACACGATGCACCTGAAGCCGTCCCACTTCGGCTCGAACGACAGGCCGCCCTCGAACTTCGCGGGATCGGGGATCCCCTTGACCGACTTGGCCAGCATCGGCCGCACCGGCGGCATCACGGGCAGATCCATGCCGCTCAGCCTACGCAGCGGCAACGCTCCGGACGGTTCACCCCGCGCCTGCCCTGAGCCGGACGGTCCCGCGCCGGGGGCGGGCGGACCTCGGTCCGCCTATCCTCGGCGCATGGCTGACTCCCGCGAGACTCCGATCGGTGACCTGCTGCGCCTGCCACCAGGTCCCGTTGACCTGGCCGCGATCGACTCCCACGCGAAACCAGGGTTCGACGGCACCAAGAAGGACGGCAAGAAGGCACTGCCGGCGATGGGCGAGGAGCTCTTCGAGCTGCAGGAGAAGCTGTTCGCGTCCGGCTACACCGACGGCGAGCGGCGCATCCTGCTCGTGCTCCAGGGGATGGACACCTCTGGCAAAGGGGGTGTCCTCAAGCACACGACCGGCCTCTTCGACCCCAACGGCCTACGGATCTTCTCGTTCAAGGCGCCGACCAAGGAGGAGCTGGCCCAGGACTTCCTGTGGCGGGTCGAGAAGGAGGTGCCGGCGCCGGGCAAGGTCGGCGTCTTCGACCGCTCGCACTACGAGGACGTCCTGATCGTGCGCGTGCACGAGCTGGCGACCCCGGAGGAGATCGAGCGCAGGTACGGAGCGATCAACGAGTTCGAGAAACGGCTCGCCGACGACGGCACCACGATCATCAAGTGCATGCTCCACATCTCGGCCGCCAAGCAGAAGGAGCGGCTGCTGGCCCGGCTCGACGACCCCACCAAGCAGTGGAAGTTCAAGCCGGACGACGTCGATGAGCGCCACAAGTGGCCGAAGTACCAGGAGGCCTACGAGCTCGCCCTCGAGCGCTGCAACACCGACGCTGCCCCGTGGTACGTCGTGCCCAGCGACCGCAAGTGGTACCGCAACTGGGCCATCGGCAGCCTGCTGCTGGAGCAGCTGCGGGCCATGGATCTGCACTGGCCTGACCCGGACTACGACGTGACCGAGCAGCGGGTCCGCCTCGAGAACGAGCCGCTTCCCTCGTGAGCGAGACCCGCACCGGCCTGGCCGCGGTCCGGGCCACTCGCTACGTCGCCCCGCTCCGGGAGGGCGGGTCGCTGCCCGGCATCGTCGAGGCCGACGACCTGGGCACCTACGTCTGCAAGTTCCGCGGAGCCGGCCAGGGTCTCAACGTGCTGGTCGCCGAGGTGATCGTCGCCGGACTGGCTGGGCACCTCGGGCTGGACACGCCCCGGCTCGTCGAGATCGAGCTGGACGCCGCGATCGCGCGCTACGAGGCCGACGAGGAGGTGCAGGACCTGCTCACCGCGAGTCTCGGCAGCAACCTCGGAGTCGACTTCCTGCCGGGCTCGTTCGGCTTCGACACCTCCGTCGAGGTCACGCCGGACTTCGCCGGACGGCTGGTCTGGCTCGACGCCTACGTGGCCAACGTCGACCGGAGCTGGCGCAACCCCAACCTGCTCGTGTGGCACGGACGGCCCTGGCTGATCGACCACGGTGCGTCGCTCTACTTCCACCACGGATGGAGCGGGGGAGTCGGGTCCGCCGACCGCTTCGCGGCCCAGCCGTACGACGCATCCCAGCACGTGCTCGCGCGATCCGTCGGCGAGGTCGCGGGGCTCGACGCCGAGCTTGCGGCCACGCTCACCGACGCGGTGCTCTCCGACGTCGTCGCCGACGTGCCCGACGGCTGGCTGGCGCCGGTGCCCGGTGCGGCTACCCCGGCCGAGCTGCGCGCGTCCTACGTCTCCTTCCTGCGGGCGCGCCGCGACGGCGTCGGCGGGGGCCGGCCCTGGCTTCCGGGAGCCGCGTCATGAGCGTCGACGGAATCGACCACCACCCGTACCAGTACGTCGTCCTGCGTGCCGTGCCGCGCGTCGACCGCGAGGAGTTCGTCAACGTGGGCGTCGTCCTCTACTGCGAGGAGTCAGGTTTTCTCGACGCGGCGTGGCAGGTCGACGAGCTGCGGCTGGCCGCTCTCGATCCGGGCGTCGACCGGACGGCCGTGTGCCGGGGGCTGGAGTTCGTCGCCGGAGTCTGCCGCGGCGACGACGCGCTCGGTGAGATCGCGCGCAAGGACCTCGGCGTGCGGTTCGGCTTCCTCAAGGCGCCGCGCAGCACCGTCGTCCAGCCGGGCCCGGTGCACGGCGGCCTCACCGCTGACCCGGCCGGCGAGCTGGAGCGGCTGCTGGACCGGCTCGTGCGATGACCGCCCCGGCGCGTGGGCTGACGTTCGGGTCGGTCGCCGAACGCTACGAGCGCTACCGCCCCGGCTATCCCGCGGAGGTGCTCGACCTGCTCGTCGGCAACGGATCCGTCTCGTCCGCGATCGAGATCGGCGCCGGCACCGGCAAGGCGACGCGCCTGGTCGCGGGCTCCGGGATCAGCGTCACCGCCGTCGAGCCGGACCCGCAGATGTGCGCCGTGCTGACCCGGACCACGGCCGGGCTCCCGGTCACGGTGGTCACCTCGCGCCTGGAGGAGCTGGGGGAGCAGCCCCCGGCTGACCTGTTGTACGCCGCGGCGGCCTGGCACTGGACCGACCAGACGACCCGATGGGAGCGAGCCGCGCGCCTGGTCCGCGAGGGCGGTGTGTTCTCCTGCCTCGGCGGCCCGATCGACATCGCCGACGGGGAGCTCCGCTCACGGGTCGAGGAGCTGCGGGATGAGCTGATCGGCTCCGAGGACGTCGTCGGCGCGGAGGACGAGCCCGACGGCATGCCGTGGCCCGGCAACGAGCTGCTCGCCTCGCCGTACTTCACCGACGTGGAGCAGCACGAGCTGACCGTCACGGACACGATGCACGCCGACGACATGGTCGGCCTGATGTCGACGATCTCCGCCTACCTGCTGCTCCCCGACGACACCCGCTCAGCCCTGCTCGCCCGTATCCGTGCCGTCCTCCCCGACACCTTCGAGATACGTCGCGACCTCCGCCTGCACCGCGCTCGCCGTACCTCCTTCCGCTGACCCGGCGCAGATGGCGGCGTCTGAGCGGGCGACCCGTCGCAGATGGCGGCGTCTGAGGGGGCGACCGGTCACAGATGGCGGTTGGGCGCTGACCATCTGCGACGGGTCAGCGCTCATCCGATCACCATCTGCGACGGGTCAGCGCTGACTTCCTCGCCATCTGCGCCGGGTCGGCGAAGGGGTCAGACGGGGACGAGCTCGACGGCGCCGACGGCGTAGCGCGCGAGTACGGCGCGGGCGAGCTCGGGGTCGGCGCCGAGCGGCTCGGAGACGGCGACCGCGCCGGCCTCGTACGCGAGCTCGGCGGCCCGGTCGGGCAGGAAGCCGGGGGCGAGCATCATCGTCGCCACCGCAACGTGCCGGCGGCCCTCGCCCCGGAACGCGCGCACCGCCTCCCCGGTCGCCGGGGGAGCGGCCGAGGCGAACGCCGCGGTCACCGGCAGCCGGTGGCGGGCGCCCCACGCGCGGGCCAGCCGGGCGACGGCCTGGTTCGCGAGCGGGTCGGAGGACCCGGCAGCGGCAAGCACCAGGGCGTCCAGCTCACGTACGCGCGCCTTGCTCAGCGCGTCGCGCAGCCGCTTGTCGAGCACCTCGAGGAAGGTCGGCTCCGTGCCGAGGATGCGGCTGGCGCGGATCTGCAGGTTCTCGTGTCGTGCGGACGCCTCTGCGACGGCGGACGGCACGTCGACCTTCGCGTGGTAGGCCTCGCTGAGCAGCAGTGGTACGACGACGATCTCGTCGTGGCCGGCGCGGACCAGCTTGTCGACGACCTTGCCGAACGCCGGCTTCGAGAGCTCGAGGAAAGCTGCCTCGATGCGCAGGTCGGGCCGGAGCTCGCGCACCTGGCCGACGAGCGCCTCGATGGTCGCGGACGAGCGCGGGTCGCGGCTGCCGTGGGCGAGGGCGATCAGTGCGGGTGCGGACATGTCAGCCTCCTTCGGTGGCTGTCGGCGCTGACGTCGTTGTCTGCGTGGTGGGCGTGGTGCGGGCGGTCACTGGTGGATCCCGCACTCGGTCTTGTTGGTGCCGGCCCAGCGACCACTGCGCGGGTCCTCGCCCGGGGCGACCCGGCGTGTGCAGGGCCAGCAGCCGATCGAGGGGTAGCCGTCGTACTGGAGCGGGTTGACGAGTACGCCGTTGTCGGTGATGTAGCGCTCGACCTCCTCGTCGCTCCAGCGGGCGAGCGGGGAGACCTTCACCTTCTGCTTCTTCTCGTCCCAGCCGACGACAGGAGCGATCACCCGGTTGTGCGTCTCGGCGCGACGGAGTCCGGTCGCCCACGCGTCGTACCCGGCGAGCGACTGCTTGAGCGGCTGCACCTTGCGCAGCGCGCAGCACAGGTCGGGGTCGGTCTTGTACAGGTCCTTGCCGTACGTCGCGTCCTGCTCGGCCACGCTCTGCACGGGCGTGATGCTGATCAGGTTGACCGGCAGCGTCGCCTCGACCGCGTCGCGGGTGCCGATCGTCTCGGCGAAGTGGTAGCCGGTGTCGAGGAACACCACGTCGATCCCGGGCGCGACCTTCGAGGCCAGGTGCGAGAGCACCGCGTCGGCCATCGACGAGGTGATGCAGAACCGGTCGCCGAACGTGGCGACGGCCCACTCGATGATGTCCTCAGCGGGAGCCAGCTCGAGCTCGGCGCCGACGTGCGACACGATCTCGCGAAGTTCCTCGGGGCTTCGCCCGAACGTCTCCGAACCACGTGCCAGCCGGGCGCGCTCGGTGGTGGGTACCGTCATGTCGGGGCCCCCGGACGGGCGATCTGGCCGAGCATGGTGAGCTTGAACGCCCGCAGGCACGAGCGGCACTCCCACTCGCCGAAGCCGGGGGAGTCCTCGGACGACTGGTGCGGCCACAGGTTGTCGTCGCCGCAGTACGGGCAGCTGTTCGGGAACGCGCGCTCATGCTTGCGGGGTGCGTCAGACATGGGCCACCTCCCGGTGGCGGAGCCTGTCGGGACTCTCCCCACGCAGCATCTCCTCGTCGGCGCGTGCCACCCAGTCGGCGAACGGCTCGTCCTCCTTGCGGTGCGCCAGGAACGCCGAGACCACGTTGGTGACGTAGTCGTCGAGTCCGGCGCTGGTGACCTTGTGCGCGCGGAGCTTGCGGCCGAAGTTCGCGTCGAGGCCGGTGGCGCCGCCCAGGTGCACCTGGAAGCCCTCGACCTGGTTGCGGTCGGCGTCCATCACCAGCTGGCCCTTGAGCCCGATGTCGGCGACCTGTGTGCGGGCGCAGGCGTTGGGGCAGCCGTTGATGTTGACCGTGATCGGCACGTCCAGGTCGGGGAACCGCCGCTCGAGCTCGGCAACGAGGTCGCGAGCGCGGTCCTTGGTGTCCACGATCGCGAGCTTGCAGAACTCGATGCCCGTGCAGGCCATCGTGTTCTGCCGCCAGTTCGACGGCGTCGCCGTGAGCCCGATCTCGGGCAGCCGGGCGACGAAGGCGTCGAGCCGGTCGGCGGGGACGCCGAGCACCACGATCTTCTGGTACGCCGTGAGCCGGGCGCCGGCCGCGACGTACTCCTCGATCAGGTCGGCCAGCCCGCTCAGCGTGCTGCCGGAGACCCGCCCGACGAGCGGAGCGACACCGACGTAGAACTTCCCGTCCTTCTGCTCGTGGATCCCGATGTGGTCCCGGTGGTGCTTGGGCGACTCGGGCGACGGGTTGTCTACGAGCGTGCGGTGCAGGTACTCGGTCTCGAGCACCTCGCGGAACTTCTCCACACCCCAGTCCGCCACCAGGAACTTCAACCGGGCGCGCGAGCGCAGCCGGCGGTAGCCGTAGTCGCGGAAGATCGAGGTCACGCCCTCCCAGGCGTCGGCGACCTCGTCCAGCGGGATCCAGACCCCGAGCTTCTGCGCGAGCATCGGGTTGGTGGACAGGCCGCCGCCGACCCACAGGTCGAAGCCGGGTCCGTGCTCGGGGTGGACGGTGCCGACGAAGGACACGTCGTTGGTCTCGGGCGACACGTCCTGGCTGGGGTGGCCGGTGAGCGCGGTCTTGAACTTGCGGGGCAGGTTCGAGAAGGCCGGGTCGCCGATGTAGCGGCGCTTGATCTCCTCCAGCGCCGCGCTGCCGTCGATGATCTCGTCGGCGGCGACGCCGGCGACGGGGGAGCCGAGGAACGGCCGCGGCGAGTCGCCGCACGCCTCGGTCGTGTCCAGGCCGGCGGCGTCGAGCTTCTCCCAGATCGCCGGGACGTCCTCGATCCGGATCCAGTGGTACTGGATGTTCTCGCGGTCGGTCACGTCGGCGGTGTCCCGGGCGTACTCCGTGGAAACCTCGCCCAGCGCCCGGACGGCGGCGGCCGGGAGGAGCGCACCGTCCGTGCGGACGCGCATCATGAAGAACTCGTCGTCGAGCTCCTCCTCCTCGAGCATCGCGGTCTTGCCCCCGTCGAAGCCCGGTGCGCGCTGCGTGTAGAGACCCATCCAGCGGAAGCGCCCGCGCAGGTCGGCCGGGTCGATCGAGGCGAAGCCGCGCTTGGAGTAGATGTTCAGGATCCGGGCCCGCACGTTGAGCGGGTTGTCGTCCTTCTTCGTCTGCTCGTTCTTGTTCAGCGGCTCGGTGTAGCCGAGCGCCCACTGGCCCTCACCGCGCTTGGGACGCGGACGGGCAGTTCGCTGCGGAGCGGTGGTCATCGGTGGCTTCCTGTTCCATGCGGACGGAGGGCCCAGGACGTCGTCGTCCAGGCGCGGGCAGGGTCAGCGATGACGACAGATCATGCTGCGCGTACGACCGAGGTCCACGTGGCGGCGGGCCACGAGCCAGGTCGTCCGGTCAGCACTCATGCGGAAAGTCTCAGGTTGCGGACACCGGTTCCACAAACGGCAATCTCATGCAGTGAGACCCATGTCCACGATCTGGACAAGCGTGCAGGCGTGGGACCGTCCGTTTCGCCGCCTAAGGTGATCCAGGACACGTAGAAGGGAGCACCGTGAGCGGCCGATCCATTCCCGCCCTGCTGGTCGCGCTGCTCCTCGGTGGTTCGACGGCGTGCGGTGCCGGCCCGACGGGCGAGCCCGCGACAAGCGTCAGCCCGAAGGCCCACCGCACGATCGTCGTCGCAACCCCTGACCCGCTGCCGCGCGGCGTGCACCTGTCCTTCATCCAGCAGCGCATCGACGAGGGCACGCGGCGCAGCCAGGTGCGCGTGATCAATGGCAACGACCGGCCGGTCCACGTCCGTTCGGTCGGCGTCGACTGGGCGGGCTACCCGCTGCGCCTGCACCGGGTCGACTACGACGTGCCCGGCCAGCAGATCGTCGACCTGCGCTACTTCCTCCCGCGCGCGGACTGCTCGGTCGCGGCGGGCCGAGCGCCGATCCACGGCGTGGCGCTGACCCGGGGCGGCAACGTGCGGCAACCGATGGCCGCCGACGGCCGGCGGTTCCTGCACCGGATCTGGCGCACGGAGTGCACCGCTCGCCGGATCGCGCGCACCGTGTCCGTCCGCTACGGCGACACCTGGACGCTCGAGGGCTCAGGTCCGCGGAGCGTGCTGCACGGCACCCTCGTGCTCACCCGCAGGCGGGGCGACGAACCCATCGCGGTGGCGCAGGTAGAGGGATCCGTGCTGTTCGACCTGAGCACCGCGGGTGACACCGTGCTCCCTAGGGGCGCGGAGCGCGCCGCCGTCCCGATCGACATCGGCACCGGAGGGCGATGCGACGCCCACGCACGCGGGCAGAGCACCCAGACGTTCCTCTTCCGGGCGTTCCTCACGCTGGGCGATACGGACCCGGTCGGACGACTCGTGGTGCCGACTCGCCGGCAGCAGGCCCGGCTGCTGGCGTTCCTGGACCAGGCCTGCGGCGACAACAGCCAGTAGATCCGCGGGTTTAGAGTGCGCCTCATGACCGTCTCCCTGCCCTACGCCAAGGCCGCGTCGACCGCCTACGACGCCGCGCTCGAGGTGATCGCGACCGTCGAGCCGCGCATCGCCGACGCCACCCGCAAGGAGCTGGCCGACCAGCGGTCGTCGCTCAAGCTGATCGCCAGCGAGAACTACGCCTCGCCCGCCGTGCTGCTGACCATGGGCACCTGGTTCAGCGACAAGTACGCCGAGGGCACGGTCGGCCACCGCTTCTACGCCGCCTGCCAGAACGTGGACACCGTCGAGGCGCTCGCCGCCGAGCACGCACGCGAGCTGTTCGGCGCGCCGTACGCCTATGCGCAGCCGCACTCCGGCATCGACGCCAACCTGGTCGCGTTCTGGTCGATCCTGGCCCACCGGGTCGAGACGCCGGCGCTCCAGCGGCTCGGCGCCAAGAACGTCAACGAGCTCTCGGAGCAGGACTGGGAGGACCTCCGCCACGAGTTCGGCAACCAGCGCCTGCTCGGCATGTCGCTCGACGCCGGCGGACACCTCACGCACGGGTTCCGGCCCAACATCAGCGGCAAGATGTTCCACCAGCAGCAGTACGGCACCGACCCCGGGACCGGACTGCTCGACTA
>Ga0207675_100001225_pt1 | contig 25618 bp, 22 predicted proteins | sample KBSSwiS42_FD_184305 | JGI IMG/M metagenome (GOLD analysis project Ga0207675, IMG submission 184305) | Switchgrass rhizosphere microbial communities from Kellogg Biological Station, Michigan, USA - KBS Switchgrass S4-2 (SPAdes) (version 2) | ecosystem: Host-associated > Plants > Roots >...
TGATGCCGAACTCGAACTTCGTGTCCGCGACGATGATGCCACGCGTCGCACAGTAATTCGCGAGCTCGGTGTAGATGCGAAGCGACAGCGAACGCAATTTTGTTGCGTAATCGGAACCCACGATGCTTTCCATCTGCTGGAAGTTGATGTTCTCGTCGTGCCCTTCTTCGGCTTTGGTCGATGGAGTGAAGATGGCCTCGGGAAGCTTGTCGCAAAGCCGCAATCCCTTTGGAAGCTCCACGCCCGAAACGGCGCCGGTGCGTTGATAGTCCTTCCACCCCGAGCCAACCAGGTAGCCTCGCACCACGCATTCCACATCCAGCCGTTTGGCTTTCCGCACGAGCAAGGAACGGTCGGCCAGCACGTCGCGAAATGGTTGAAATTCCTTCGGGAAATCCTGGGGATCCTTGGAAATGTAATGATGCGGAACCACGTCCTGGAGCGCATCGAACCACGCAATAGAGATCGCGGTGAGAAGCTTTCCTTTTCCGGGAATGCCGCTCGGTAAAACCACGTCAAACGCCGACAAGCGGTCCGTGGCCACCATCAGGAAGCGGTCGCCAAGATCGAACATTTCGCGCACCTTGCCGCGGTGCGCTGGTTTGAGAGTCCCCAAATCGAGCTGGGTCACGGGGGTTTCTTTGATCCAACGGTCCATCATGGTTGCCTCATTCGGGAAAAAGAAGGCGTCGTCCCTCGAGACGATACGTTCGAGTCAGGAGCAGATTGAGCCCCCGCACGTAAAGCCCGTGCTCCTCTTCGAGAATGCGCGCGCTAAGAGATGCAACACTGTCGGTGGGCAATACCGGGACGGGTTGCTGCACCACGATCGGACCGGTATCTACGCCCTCGTTCACCAGGTGCACGGTGCATCCCGCCACGCGCACTCCATACTCCAACGCTTGCTTTTGCGCATCGAGACCCGGGAAGGCGGGCAAAAGCGACGGATGAATGTTGACGATGCGCCCGGCAAATGCACTCAGGAGCTCCGGCCCCACGATGCGCATGAATCCGGCCAGGGCGATCCACTCCACTCCCGCTTCGCGAAGCGCTTCCACGTATTGGGCTTCGGCCTCGGGAGCGAGCCTTGCCCCTTTGCGTCCCGGATCCAGATAGCGGGCGGGCACGTTGAAGCGGCGGGCAATCTCCAAAACCGGTGCTTCCGCACGATCAGAGAGCACTACCCCGATGCGCCCCTTGAGCCGGCCCTCTTCCGAGGCGCGTAATAAGGCCTCGCAGTTGGATCCGCGGCCCGATGCCAAAACGCCGATGACGCTCAAGTGCCTACCTGCCCCCAGGGAAACTATCGATGCTAACAAAGGTCATGGAGGAGCGACAAGTTCACGGAAGCGCGAGACGAGGACGCGGCGGAAAAGTGAGGATTTCGGGCTGTGAATCCCGCCAGGTGAAGAGAATCGTGCCGTTTTCGGCGGTGGTGAATACGCGAATGCCTTTGGCTCTAAAGCGCGTCAGAACCTCGGGACTGGGGTGATGGAACGTGTTCTGCTCCCCCACCGAGATGACGGCCCATGTGGGATGGATGGCGTCCACGAACGCATCCGAGCTCGACGTCTCGCTTCCATGATGGGGAACTTTGAGTAATTGCGCGTCGATCCCGCGGTTCATGGACGCGTGCTCTGCTTCAGCTTCCGCATCGCCCGCAAATAGCATGGAATGGGTTCCATCCCGAACACGGATGACCAAGGAGGCTTCGTTGAGGTTGTCGACTGCCGCCGGCATGCCGGCTTCCGTGCGCAAGGGATGCACGGCGACCATGCTGACCGACTGGCCGGCATGGAGCGTGTCCCCCGCGGCGACGAGACACGGCCAGAGCCGGTGCACCGCCAGCACGCTGTCCACCACGCCCGAAGTGCCTCCCGCGCCGCCAACCCCGGCATCGAACACCTGCCGAACCCTCACAGCGTCGGCGAATGAAGCAATCGCGCCCACATGATCCCGGTGCCGGTGGGAAATGATGCATCCGTCGACATGCTGGACATGCATCCATCTCAAGAACGGAAGCACGGAGCGCCGGGCCGCATCTCCTGCCCCTCGATCGTCCCCCACGTCGATCACCCACACTGTGCCATCGCTGAGCCGCAAGACGGCTGCGTCGCCCTGACCCACATCCAGAAACGCCACCCAGGGGCCTCGGGGTGCGGAGCGTGGCCATGCGAACAGCGCGCTGGTGAAGAGCACGGTAATCAGCGCTGCCGCGCGAATGCGCGGCGTTTGCCGCACGTGAACCGGAATGGAAAACCAAAGGCCCATGGCGACGAACGGCAATGCAGCCATCCACACCGGTGGCAAGGGGATTCCAGTGATGAACGGGATCTTGGCCGTCGCGCGTAGCGAAAGGATCAACGCGCCCCCTAATGCACCCGAAGCGTCCATGAATGGATTTGAATGCCATCCGATGGCTTCGGAGAGCAAACCGAACAGAACTGCGGGTAAGAGCAATCCCGTGATCGGAACCGCGAGAAGGTTAGGCAAAATAGATAAAGGAGAAAGCGTCCCAAACGCGCCGAGAATGATCGGCAGCGTGCCCCACTGCGCACCCAGGTTGGCAATCACCGGGGTAAGCAAACGTCCTCGCCCATTCAGAACCGGCCCCGCTGCTTCGGCCACGAACAAGATGCCCGCCACCGCGCCCACGGAGAGCAGAAAGCTCACCGAGGTCAGGTACTCCGGCGACGCCCACAAGAGCCACGGCATCACGAGCAGCATCCACACCGGCGCCGAGCGCGGCCGGCCGAGAGCTGTACCCAAAGCGACAGCGACTGCTGCCGCGGCGGCGCGAAGCGCGGGGGCGACCCAACCCGCAAGCGCGGCGTAAGCCCAAGCAATGAGGCTCGCCGCCAGAATACGGGGGGCACGAGGCACGGGACTCAAACACAACGCGGCGAGACCGGCGACCAAGGTCACGTGAAAGCCGCTCACCGCGATCACGTGCGATGTTCCGGTCCGTCGGAAGAGATCGCGCTCGTCGTCGGCCAAGGAGCGCGTCCGACCGAGCAGGATCGCAATCGCGAAGCGTTCTGGAAAGCCATGCAATCGCGCGTCGATACGTTCGACCATCCACGACCGCACGCGCATGAACGTGGCCGGAGAACCGGGGCCCCATTCGGCCGAGACGCGACGATCCGCGAGCAACGTGGCCGCCGTGTCCCGATCCTCCCACGCGCCAGGTACGGTGCGGCCACGATTGGGTTGGAGTTGTCCTACCACGCGTATCCAGGACGAACGCGGCATGTCTCCCCATTCGGGCGGAGCGAGCACGCGCACCAGGACGGGTGAGCTCAGCGTGTGACCATTCACGCGATACGTCTGCAACCCGATCACGACACTCTTAGCGCCCGGATCCCAGGACGCTATTCGTCCGGCAATATGCGCGTTTTCGAGTGGCGGCAATGCGACGGGAGCATGCGTGCGAAGTGCGCCCGCGGCAATGGCAACAATGAAAACAACCACCGACAGCCGGCCGGGAACCAGGAGGCGGGAGAAAAGCAAGAGTGCGGCAACTGCCCCGGCACCCATCGCCATCCAGCCCTGCGCAGATGCGCGAGCGGCGATGAGAAAACCGAGACCCAACCCCAACGATGTGCCGAGACCGGTGGGACACGCCCATCCTCGCATGTGTCCATGCCTTTAGACGGTCAGCCTGGACGGAGGACGGGAATGGTTCGGGAACTATCGCGGCGGGGCGTTCATTCTTGCGCGCCGCGCGCGATCAGGTCCAGCATGAAAGCTAGCGATAGAGGTCCACGATTTCCGAACAGCCTTCCTTACCGGACACGTCGATGCCGGTGGCGAATGCCAACGCCGGTTCACCTGCCAAAAGCAGGCTCTTCGGAATCACGCCGATCCAGATCTGCGGATCACTCGTCGACAAGGAGAGCGGCACTTGGACGGTCTCGGTTTGCCGAGCACGGACCATCTGCAGGAACGCGGTCTTGATGGGAGCCCCCGCGCCTACGATGCGCACCGGGACCACGATGGGGCCGTCTGGTTTCATCGTGGTCGGCTTTCCAATTTGAACGCCTAGATCCGGATCCTGTGGATATTCGGCTTGCACATATCGTGTCGACCCAGTGTCGATGCGCAGCACTTGCACGAGAACGGGCTGGCCAGGCTCTTCAACGGCAACGCTATGATATCCGGCTTGAAGGTTGAGTTCGAGGGGCGTTGCGCCCCGATAGCGTCCATCCACGCGCACGGCCCGGGCTTGTGTCTCCGCCATGCCGCTCTGCTCCATGCGTCGCGAGCGCACGATGAGACGGCCTTTGCCATCCGGGGGTGAGGAGGGCAGGCTGAGCGGCACGACGTCTCCCGAGGCCATGGCCCGTGCATCTTCGTAACGTAAAATCGATCCGCATCGAAGCGACATGACGTGCCAGCCAGGAGCAATGCCGCTGATCGTTCCCGGAACGGCGCCGCGCGGCTCACCGTCGACATACAACGTGTCACCCGTGATTAGCGGTGACGCTTCAACCACGATTTCTCCCGACCACAACGGGCGCAACGTGTCCGACGTCGCCTGGTTGAGATCCGCTTGCCACCAGGTGCCGTTCGGCCCCCGGATTTCCACGGAACGCGCCGCATACGCGACGGTAGCGTGCGTCCACGCGCCGGTGCTGTGTGATGTCACCGGCTGATCGTCCACCAGCAAGGCCGCGCCTTCGGGAATCTTTCCTGAAATGACCAGATCGCGCGTGGTTGGCACGGGTGCGGGAGCGCTTTCGGCACGCGCACGGTTCCCGACCGGTATCCATCCGAGATCCATCACGACGGTGACCACGAGGGTGCAGGCGAATCCGGCGGCGAGGCCCCAGAAAAATTTGCCTGACTTCTGCGGCGTCCGAGGTTCTTGGGTTTGCGGCTTCGGCGCCTTTTGCGGCCTGGATTCCGATGCGGGCGAGGCTACCTCGATCTTTTCGAGTTTCTTGCGTTTCTTGCTCATCGTGAATCCCCCTCGCCCAGCTCGGCTTTGACCGCCGCCGCTTCTTCTGAATCGCCGGCCAGGGTCAAGTACCGACGCCAGGAGCGCTTGGCTTTTTCGCGGTCTCCGCGATCGCGATGCAACCGTCCAAGATGAAAGTGTGGCAATGCCGATTGCGGATCGAGCTCAGCCGCGCGGCGGTACGCCACTTCGGCTTGGGCGATGCGGTGCAGCTCTTCTTCGGTTTGACCGAGGCGCAGCCACACGTCCACCGACTCGAGACCGGCGTTGACCACGCGCATGAACGAGGCGCGCGCGCCATCCCAGTCTTTGAGTCCGTACAAGGTTTCCGCTTCCTGCATGCGAGCGACCACGTAATTGGGGTTTTGCTTGAGCGCGGCGCGGAACGAACGAAGGGCCGCCGCGGCGTCTCCCCGGGCGAGATCGAGCAATCCCCGCTGATAATGAAGATCGGCATATCGGGGCGCGCGATCCAAGCTTTGCCGGAGCGCGTCGTCGGCTTGCGTGAGATCGCCCGCTGCGCTCCACAGGTACGCGAGCGCGATCCAGGGCTCAGGACTGGCTGGAGAGGCCATCGCTCCCTGTTGATAGGCGGTCAGCGCCCCCGCCTCGTCGGCGGCCAGATTGGCGAGAAAACCCTGCTGGCACCAGGCTGCCCCCAGGTCGTACCAGAAGACCGGCATCGCATGCGCAAACGCGGCGGCATCGTTGGTGCGCCCCAAACGCGCTTCCCAGGTGCTGGCGTCTTTCATCAGCTGATGCAATCCAGGAACGAAGCTCAACAGCCAGTGCGGCAAATCCGCGCGCGTGTTGAGCGGATTGACCCATTCGGGAAGCGGGGCCGGGAACGCGGTGCGGGCTGCGTTCCATTCCTTCTGTGCAGTTGTGGGATCGCTAGAGCGAAGCAGAACGACCCGCAAGCGAACGAAATCAGGACGTTGGGCCACCAGTTCAGGTAGCTTGGCCCACGACGCTTCAGGAAAGGGGCCTTCTTCACACAGGGCAAGAAATCCCTCGACGAATTCACGACATCCTGGTGCCGGCCAGGTCGCATCGGCAAGCCGGATTCGTGCCGCGGCGCCATCCCCCAAAAGAGCGAGGGTCTGCGCGTGGTTCATGGCCGCCCACGCGTAGCGTGGATTCTGCTGCAACGCCTTTTCGAATGCGGCGCGAGCTTCCACGAAGCGTCCGGAGGCGAGCAACGTGAGACCCCAGCGGTTCTGAATATCCGCCCAGGTCGGGTGCTGCGCCGCTTCGGCTTCGAAGAGCCCTATGACGTCGGAACTGAGTTGTGGCCAGCTTTCCGGCAGAACGCTCATCGGGGTTTCCATCGCCAACCCACCTTGACCAAATGGTCCATTTGAAAGACGACGTCCTTCACTCCGGGAATCGCGCGAATCGCTTTTTCAAGCCGCGTGATGCTCTCGATTTCCTCGAGACGATCGCGCGACGGATCGTTGCTTTGCCGGATGGTGAAGGTGCGAATCGATCCCCGCAGGTACACCACCGAATTCGTGACGCCGTATTCGACCTTGGCCAGATCGATGCCACGACGAACGAGGATGACTCGAATCTGGGCGTTGATGCGGTAATCGGTTAAGGACACGACACTCCCCTTTCCATGCCGTTATCGGCGATGGGGTTGGGGCACTTGACCCAATTGATGATGCGGCGGACGGATGCGGCGGTTGACGGATAGCGGTTCCCCGATACAATTCATGTGATGCAGACCCGGAAACTGGTCTTGCTTGCCATAACCGGCCTCGTGGGCTGCGCACCGGCTGCTGTGGATAAACATCCACCGCCCGTGTCCCCTCTTGCGCCGCCGCACGCGCCCCCCGAAGCGCGCGCTTCCCAGGCCGCATCCCCCGCGCCTCGCACTCTCGGCCTCGAAGAACGTCTTGAACAATGGGTCTTCGAGGATCACACCCAGGATCCAGGCCAGATGGCTTCCCTGCTCGATGCCTACGCAATCTCTCGTGTCTTCAAGCGTCTCGAGCGATGGGCCAAGCAAGACCACGCCCGGAAACCGGACCCGTGGTGGAAGGACGCCGATCTCGAACATCCACAAGTGACTCGATGGAAGAAAACGTTTCGGACGTCGAGTTATGAGCGCAGCTTGCACGACTGGGTGGAGGATGCGTCACCCTACGCGCCCCACGTACAGAAGATTCTTTCCGAAGAGGGCGTGCCTCCCGAGTTATGGGTGCTCACGCTTTTGGAAAGCGGATTTCGGCCCGAAGCGCGGAGCGCGTCTGCTGCGGTAGGACCGTGGCAGTTCCTGGGCGCCACCGCGCGTCACACGGGATTGCTGATGAGCTCGGACCGTGACGAGCGCCGGGATTGGGAAGAATCGACGCGCGCGGCGTGCCGTTATCTGAACGAGCTTCGCGATGAGTTTTCCGGCAATGGACTGCTTGCCCTGGCTGCATTCAACTGCGGGCCGGCCCGCGTGCATCGCGCGATGGCAAGCAGTCCCAAGGGCGGTTTTTGGTCGCTGGATCTACCCCAGGAAACCGAGAAGTACGTGCCGCGGGTGCTTGCGCTGGCCAGCCTGGTTGGCACCGGCGAGCACGATCCGTATCGCATAGATCCCGACGATGCCATCGCCTACGACACGATCACGTTACCCCATCCGATTTCGGTGGAGTCACTCGCACATGCGTGCGACGCGACGTCTTCGGAGCTTCGGCGGCTCAATCCATCCTGGTTGCGCAGCGTGACGCCGGGCGACGGTCATCCTGTAGAAGCGCGAGTGCCCAAAGGTAAACGCGATGATGTCAGTGACGCACTGGCGGCGGGTGATCTCGTCAAACCGGCGGTCTCTACTCACCATCGCGTGCACCATGTGGTCCGCGGCGACACGCTCTGGAACATTGCCCAGCGTTACGGCACGGCATTGGACGCGCTCCGCCACGCAAACGGCTTGAGCACCAGCTCGGTGATCAAGGTCGGGCAAGTGCTGCGCATCCCGAGCTGACAGCGCGCTTGCTTCAACACCTCACGGCGATCCGCGCACCGACCCCGCCGACAACCGCAACGTGGCCGGCAAATCACCGTCGACGTATTCCCCATCCTCAACGGATGTACCTGACGGGATGCGGGCAAAGCCGCCCAGGCATACATTCCGGCCCACGCGCGCGTCGGGTTCCACGATCACTGATTTCCCGGCCAACGTCAGTCCGTTCGCCAACAGATCCGGCACCCGACGGTTGACCGGCGCGGCGCCGTCACCTCCCACGGACGCCCCACGTCCCACCCGCACACGTTTGTCCAAAATCGTGCGCTCCACCCGCGAGCCCGCCTCGATTCCGCATCCGTTCATGATGATCGAGCCGCGCACCGTTGCCCCTTCTTCCACCACCACTCCGGGAAACAAGATGCTGTCCTCAACGTGCCCGCGCACAACCGCGCCGTTGGCAATCAAGCTCCGCACCACGCCACCCTCCGTAGTCACACGGGCCGGAGGCGCGTCGACGCTGGGGGTGCGAATAGGCCAGGACGGCCGGGCCACTGCATCGATGTGCGCCGGATCCAACAGCTTCATGTTGGCTTCGTAAAACGCCTCTACCGTCCCGATATCCTGCCAGTAGCCCTCGAATACATGCGCACCGACGTCGGCCACCCGAATCAACCGAGGGAAAATATTCTTTCCGAAATCGTGATCGGACTCCGAATCAGCCGCATCTTCTCGCAACAATCGGGTCAAGATATCGCGCCGAAACACGTAGATGCCCATCGACGCCCATTTCCCGCGCGGCTGGGCCGGCTTTTCCTCAAACCCCGCAATCTGCCAGTTGGAATCCGTCTCCACCACCCCGAACTGCCGCGGATCCCGGTCCTCCAGGGGCGTAACCGCAACCGTTGCGGGGAAGCGATGTTCGCGATGAAAGCGCACCAGGGGCCGGTAATCCATCGCATATACGTGATCGCCGGAAAGAATCAGCACATCGGCGACCGAGGTGCGCTGGGCGATCTGTAATAAATTGCGATACACCGCGTCGGCGGTACCGCGATACCACTCCCCCGTTTCTGCTTCCAAATAGGGCTGCAGGATCTGTAATCCACCCAGCGAACGATCCAAGTCCCAGGTGCGCCCGGTGGCCACGTGCTCGATCAACGACAATGGGCGGTATTGCGTGAGCAACGCGGCGTCAAAATAACCGCTGTTGGCTAAATTGGATAAGACGAAATCAATGATCCGGTACTTGCCGCCAAACGGAACCGCGGGCTTGGCGCGTTGTTCGGTAAGAATGGAGAGCCGGCTTCCCACGCCACCGGCCAGTACCATGCTGTAAACGTCGCTCATGCCAAGGCCCCCAATAGCAACGCCGCCAGCGATACGACGCTCACGTCCGCGCTCCCGCATCCAGCAACGCCGAAAGGGCCACCGGAACCACGCTCCCCGGAGCCACCGCCGCCCCCGGGTGAATCTCTGCCCCCTTTCCGATCACGGTGATCTCGGAAGCTTCCGCCATGCGGCCCACGCGGGCCCCCGCCCCCACCACAACGTCCTTGTCGATGATGGCGCGTTCCACTACTGCGCCATGGCAGACGCGACTGCCGTTCAGGATGATCGAGTCGCGCACGATGGCGCCGCGATCCACGTGCACGCCCGGCGAGATGATCGAGCGCTCCACGTTCCCCGCCACACGCGCGCCATTGGCAAACAAGCTCCGCTCGACGCGCGCGCTCGGCTCGAACAACGCCGGAACCATTTCCTCGCTTCGCGAATAGATGCGCCACTCCGGATCGTACAAATCCGGCGCGGGTGGATCCTCCAGGAGGCGTTGATGCGCGCGGTAGTACTCGCGGATGCCGCCCATATCGTCCCAATAGCCTTCGTAGAAGTACGCCCGCAGGCGTTCATCCTGTCCCAATCGTGGTCCCAACACGTCGATGATGAGATCGGCGCCTCGCGTTTCCAGCAACAACTGCTTCAGAAACGCGGTCTCAAACAAGTAGATGCCCATGAACGCCCACGGCCATGGGCTTGATCCGGGCTTCTCGACGTAACCCAGGATGCGGCCTTCGGGATCGGCGTCCAGCATGCCGAAGCGCGACACTTCCCCGTACGGCACGCGTCCGGTGACCAGCGTGGCTTCGGCGCGCGACGCCCAATGATGCTCGAGCACCCACGAGTAATCCATCTTGTAGACGAGATCGGCGGACAGCACGAACACGCGCTCGGCACCGGAGTTTTCGAGGACGTCAAGGTTCTGACGCAATGCGTCCGCAGTGCCCTCGTACCAGCGCGCGCCTTCCTGACGCACGTAGGGCTGCAACACGGTCACGCCACCGTCACGCCGGTTCAGATCCCACGGTTCCCCGCGACCGACATAGGCGGCCAAGGACAACGGTGCGTACTGAGCCAGCACGGCTACCGTATAGAGCTCGGAGTTGACGCAATTCGACAAGGTGAAATCGATCAGCCGGAACTTGCCCGCAAACGGCACCGCGGCCACAGAGCGGGTCTGGGCCAAAACGGAGAGCCCGGAGGAGCGGCCGCCGGCCAGGGCAAACGCCATGACGCGTTTCATGCCGCAAGTCTCCCAGCCGGGAGCTAAATGCTCAAGTGCGGAGGAGGATCAAACGGGGGGCCGCAAATCAAAAACGAAAGAGCGCACTTACCCGGTGCGTGCTGTCGAGCTCGTCGTGGCCCAAATAAGCGTAATCGGCCCCGAACTGCTTGTAGCGCACGCCCGCGCCGGCGGCGAAGTTCCCCGCATCGGAGCCGGCCCGAATGGCGACTACGTTACGGAACCAGTATTCCGCTCCGGGAAGCACGATCCCTGACACGTCGCCGGTGTGGAACTGTTCTTCCAGGCCCTCGAACGAGAACCGCGAGTCGAACCCGATGATGAGCTTGCCTTGCAACGCGGCAATGTCGTGCGTGGTGTGCGCACCGATCGTGACCGACGGCGCGACGGTCTCGCGACGGCCGGTGTCCCAGAAGAGCTGGGTGGTGGTGATGTCAGCCAACCGAAGTCCGAGTGCCAAACCGGGCGACGCTTGGTAATGCAATCCTAGATCCGCGCCCACGCCAAAACTGGCGCCTTCATCGACCAACGACTGGCGCACGAGCTTCACGTTGAGTCCTCCCGCCCACCGATCGCCCCAGCCGCGCGCATAGGTCAAAAACAGCGCGAGGTCATAGGCACTCTTTTGTTCCACCCGATTGGGATCGATGATGGGGTTACCGTTCTGGTCCTCACCCACCTTGGCATCCTTGGTCACGTTGATGTCGTCCACGCCGACGCGAATGAACGTAATCCCGAGCGCGGCGCGCGAGGATTCGGTCTTGATCGGCGCGACGAATGTGCCCACTTCGTGATCCACCACCCCGCCGAACTGGCTCGCGCCCATCAGCATGGCTTCGCGATGCTCGAGCTGGACGAGGCCAGCGGGATTCCAGTACGCGGCGCTGGCGTCGTCGGCCACCGACACGAACGCGCCACCCATTCCCAAGGCGCGCGCTCCGACGCCGATCTTCAAGAATTCGGCGGCAAACTTGTCGATGGCGAAAGCGGGAGAGGAAATGCCCAACATCGCTGCTCCAACCAGGAGAGCGAATGAGAGGATGAATTGCGACACGCGGGGGCGATGGTCAGACATGCGGTTTTACGCCTCTCTCGGCCCCGGCTGCCTCGTTCCGGGGCTCAGGGCTGGGAGAGACGCTCGTCCACGAGGTCCTGCATCAATCGCCAGCCGATGTATTCCTCGATGAGCTGCTTGTCTTCTTTCTTGATGTCGGTGAACGCACACGACAGGTCGTATTCTCCCAGCACCGGTTGCGCTTCGCTTCGAACCACGACGCCGTTGCAGGAGATGACCTGGGTCTTCTTCCCTTTGCGCCCGAACGACGGCAAGAGGATGGTCAATCCGACTCGCGTCGCCGTTTCGAGCTGAGAGCGCACGCAGCAGTTGATGCCTCCGCTGGAAATGTTGACGCTCTCCGTCGTCATTGGCCGCTCGGCGGATGACTTCCCCGTGCGCTCCACCTGCATGGCCAATCGAGCGTTGATGCGGGGATGCTTCCTCCGCTCCTTCGATGCCTTCTTCAGCATCCTTCCTCCACGCCGCCGATTCCTCAGGGTATCGCGGCGCGTGGTGAAGGCAGGCCGGGGAAACCCACCTTCCAAGAACACCCGTCATGCCGGAGAGTTCCCCGTATTAACATGGAGGCCCCAGAACGGACGGGGCCTCTCTAGCTCCAGCATGAAAATCAAGGACGGTTTCACCAACCAGTCATTCGCGGCATTCTCCGCGGGATCCAGCGGCGTCTTCCGGGAACCGTCCATCCCCAGAGGGGATTAAAGCTCCTCCATAAAGTAACACAGAACTGGCGGCTTAGAGCCGTCGGAGGCTTAACAAAACCGCCATAAAAGCGGAGCCAAGCTAACACAACCTATGGGGGTGGTTCAACGGAACGGCCCTAGCGGCGGGGCTGGCTACTTGAGCCGGTATTCGAGGTGAGGGCCCCAGGAAGCACGGGCTTGTTCGTGGAGGAGGTGGTCGATGAGGTCCAGAAGCGGGATGCGGGCCCGGGTGCGATGCACTAGGGGTGTTTCCGGTGCCACCCCCCCCATGGCGGCGGCCATGGTCACCGCGTCCTGGTAGTCGCCCAGACGATCGACCAAGCCCGCGTCCATGGCCTGGCGTCCCGTAAAAATCCGTCCGTCCGCGAGCGGCAACACGTCATCGCGCGACAATCCGCGATCTGTCACCACTGCGCTCACGAACTGGTCGTACACGTCGGAGATGATGCTGTCGAACACCGCTTCTTCGTCTTCAGTGGGATTGCGGCTGAAGCTGCCCATGTCTTTCAAGGGGCCGCTCTTGTACACGCGCCATTCGATCCCGAGCTTGTCCAGAAGCGTGGCCGCGGTGGGATAGGTGAGGATGACGCCAATCGATCCCACCACCGCGCCGGGCGTGCAGACGATACTGTCCGCCGCCATCGCGGCATAGTACGCGCCCGAGGCCATGACCGAGCCCACCGAGGCGACCACCGGTTTCTCGCCGGCGAGGCGGGCGATCGCGTCATGGAGTTCTTGCGAGGCGCCCACGTCTCCACCCGGACTATCCACACGCAACACGACCGATTTGATGGAGTCATCGCGCCGTAGATCTTCGAGCTCGTCGAGGAGATCGCGAACGTCACCGATCGGGCCTTCGAGGACGATCAAACCAATGCGGCCGGAATTCCGCAACCCGAACTCGGAGCCTTGACCGAGTCCGCCCATAATCCATGAGGCGAGAAAAATCATGACCAAGCCGCCGGTCAACAAGATGGCGCAACCGAGAGCGAGGCCTTGCGTGCGGGTGGCCAGTGGAAACACTCCAGTCGTGAGACGGGTTTCACGCTAGCACCCGGCGAAAACGAGTGTCAAATCGCGACTAAAAGGAGAAAGGGCCGGCTATGTGCCGGCCCTTCCGAACGCCCCCGTTTCCGGCGTGGACCTGGAGATGAAACAGGCGTCTGGTGTTTACTCTCTAGGCAGGTCAACACGGACGGTACAGGGCTTGCAACCTGTGTCCTGGTGCCGGTCCCGAAGGACCGCGTCTGCCATCCACATATCGCAACCCTCGTGCCATGAGCGATTCTTGAGCGAACTGCGGTTCCAAACGCCGTCAACTGGGCCGCATACAAAGCACTACGGGCGCGACCGTTTTAACGCGGGGCCCACCGCGTGCGGGCCGGGCAATGGATAGACCCGTTCAAACGGGTGGAACTTACCTTCAGATCGGGTGAAATTCCGCGATGGGTATTGAACGAGGTTAGGGCGCCGGAGCGGCGAGGCCTTCGCGCACAAAAATACGAAACGTGCCGCCCTCTTGCGCGCCGCTCCAAACGAGAAGCAACTTGCCGTTGGGTTCGGAGATGAGCGTGGGCGATTGTGAGGCCGATTCATCGGTAGTAAGCGGTGTCTCGTCGCGATCCCAACCGGTTTCGGGAGTGATCTGCCGGTAATAGATATCCGGCGATCCGAAGCGAAAATCTTCCCAGGCGACATTGAGGCTTCGCCCCGCACCCGCGACGATAACTGGGCGCGCATGATTAGTGACGTCGTAGGTGAATCGCTTGTCTTTCCCCCACCCTATTCCGGGGAGGTAGCGTTTATAGAACACCTCGAACACGTCGTTGTGGGATGCCGCGCGACTATCCAACCACACCAGGTACACCGTTCCATCATCGAGCGCTTCGACATAGGGATGCACGGCGATGGATGAGGCATGCACGAGATCCCTGGCGGGCGGAACATTGTAGCTGGCTGCATCGAGCCGTTCGTAGTACAGGTCCCACACCTGATCGGAAACTGTGGCCACGATGCGATCGCTCCAGAAGATATGAATGCCACCGAGCTGGTCGGCAGCAACGGTGGGATCCTGCGGGGTGATGGCGCCGGGGCTCAGCACATCCGGAGTGCGCCAGCCGGCGTCCGACGTCCACGACGCATGCAAGATCCGCTGGACCGAATTCCGGCCGTCCACCCACACCAGGTGGACCTTGTCGAAGCTGTCCACGCACGTGACCGGAGAACGTGAAAAGCCCGTGCTCGGCGAGACGAGGAAGGGTCCGCTCCATACCCCGCTGGGATCGCGAATGAACTGCGCGATGTCCTCGGTGGAATCGTGAGCAATCTCGCACAGCACGTGCACGCGCCCGAAGTGATCGACCACCACCGAGGCGTTGCGGGCACTCACCGTATCGGCGGAGATCGCGGTGGCCGGGGACCAGACGCCGTTTGCGCTGCGGGAGACGTACATGAGCTGCGATCGATCGACGGTGACATTGTTTTGATACACGAGATGCACGATCCCATCCGGGGCCACGGCGGCATTCCGGCTCGTGATGCCGAGGGATGCATTGGCCAAAGGCGGCGAGACCGGCTGGAGTCCTGGGTCCCAGGCCGCACCTTCCACCACCGTAGCGAGCGCGATCAACATGCATGCGCCAAACCAGAGCCGCATCATGGCAGCACCACCAGTCGCAACGTGGGCACACGGCTTTCGGTCAATCGCGCGAGATAAAGCCCCGGCGCCACGAGCGCCCCGGAGGTATTGCGGCGATCCCACACCGCCGTGTGCGCCGAGCCGGCCACTCCGTCGTACACGAGCCGCCCGCCGATGTCGAAGATTTGCAGCCGCGCGCGTTCCGGCAACGTTCCCTGCCAGGCAAATTGCGCCACGCCGCGCACAGGGTTGGCTAGCAATCTCCAGGAGACGCGCTGTGTAACTCCGGTGCCGTCCACCCGCATGGGCCCCCAGCGGCTCTTCGTGCCGTCGCGCTCGATGCCTTCCAGCCAGTAATTTGCGGGAAGTGACGCGGCGCCGGTTGAATCCACGACGCTTCCTTCCGCCCCCGCGGTGATCCAAGCGCTCGACCATCCGGGGACCTGAGGCGTGTTACCTCGCACCCATCGCACCGCGGTCGGGAACGGCTCGAGGAGCTGCCAGGTCAACAAAACCCCATTCGTCTGCAATACGCCGTTGGCGGCCAACACACGAACCGGAACGACTTCTTGCTCGATCTTCACGTTGTCGATGTGCCAGCCCTGTCCGCTTCGCGTCCCCGCTTCGGAAAAGAACCGGAAACGGACGCGCAAGGATCCGCGGTACGCCGACAAATTGATGCGCTCATGGACGAACTGACCCTCGTGCAAACGTCCGGCAAACATCGGGCGGTCCTTCCACTCCGGGTGCGTGCCGCCGTAATACGTGTTGTATCCATCCTCGGGGAAGGCTTGCTGCCAATCGCCGCCGTTCACGGAGATCTCGACCACGCCACCGGCCTGAATGATCGTGCTGTCCGGGCTCACGAGGTCCACGAGCTGATCGAAGCTGAGCACCGCGTTATTCGGCAGCAATACGGTCGGGCTCACCAGCACCGCATCGCAACCGCGCAGAAAGCCCTCCTGGTAGTAGCCGTGCTTGAATCCCGCCGACGCGTTCTGGCCAAAGCTCGGACCATAGCTCCATTGATCGAATGCGGTTGGGCGCACGGGCTCGTGCGTCCACCCATGCTCGGTTTGCTCGAAGTCGTCGGAGCGGCCGACGAGGTTGCCAATGCCAAGCGCGACGGGGATCCGGCGTCCCGGCGCGTCATTCCAGCTCAAGGACAGCTCGAGCGGAAGGCCATACGGATCGGAAGGAACTGACGGCGCAATACGCACGCGAATGGGCTCGGGCGGCGTCACCGACGTGCCCTCGGGCACCGTGCCGAAGACCACGTCATGATCGAGCAATGTCCCCAGCGAATCCACGTCCTCGGCGTGAAGGGTTAGTCCGTTGGCCGGCATGCGATCCACCGAGATGCGGGGCAAGAGACCCGCCAGCTCACCCGCTTCGATGAGCCCATCCCCGTTCCCCTCCAGCTCCTCCATGGTGAGATCGCTCAGCTCCACGAGCGGACCGGGTTCTACGCTCAAGTCCACCGTCATTGCTCCCGCCGCATCGGGCCCGCGGATGTTGTACACGTGGACGTAGGTGTCCGCGCCCCGATAGTCCATGCTCGACGGAACCGTGTAGCGCCCGAACGCATCGCCGGCCGTGTACGGATCGCCTGAATCTCCCGACGATGCGTCGTTGTAGAAGTTCTCCAGCTGGTAGAGCCCATCCGCTTGCTCCACCGCAACTTTGTAATGCGGGGCGTTATCGTTTCTCAGCACGAAATCGTCGATGTGATAGATGAGCAGTCCGGACCCGGGAATGGCCGCATCGAGGCCCGTCTGTTGCCGGTTTTCGAGCAGGAAGTATTCGTTGGTCCCTCCCGCGCCCCGCCACAATCGGTAGACGAGGCCGGATTCAATGGAGGGTGGGATGACGACGTCCTTCAAGTTGTTTTCGACGTAGACCACTTCGGCAAAGCCGAGCTTGACCTTGGACCAGGCGTCGAAATCGGAGGGCGTGCGACCCGCATCCTGGTTAACGCCCGCCGACATGATCGACCATCGGCCGGTGCCATAGGACTCGCCGCTCGTGTCATAGAGATCGGGTAGCCCAAGCAAATGGCCGAGCTCGTGGCAAATCACGCCGATGGTCGCGGGCTCGGGATTCAACGTGAAAAATCGTCCGAAGACACCGTCCATGGGCATGTTCTGGGGAGTGAGCCAGTAGCAGCTGATGAAGTCGCTCGAGGTGATCCCGCCGAATTCACTGCCCTTGCCCGCATGAATGACGACCATTCCATCCACAACTTCGTCGTCGTCGCCTGAGTCGGCGATGCCGTCCGGTCCATCGTTGTCGAGCAGCGAGTAGTTGATGCTCGGATCGGACAGGTAAAACGCTTCTTCCACCAGGCGCTGACTGTTTCCCGGATAGAAACCGAGGCCGTAATAGTTTGCCGAATAGTCGTTGCGTTTCCCGGTCACCCGGAACCAGCCGCGCACGACACCGTTCAAATGAAAGCGGCCTCCCGAGGAACGGTCGTAAAACTCGGCTACCGAGGTGAACCCATCGTCGGCCCGCGAGAAGATCAAATGCTCGTAATACGAAGGAGGATGCGCGATACGATCGGCGGGAAAGTCCGGGAAATCCACCAGCACGACCGCAACATTGAACTCCGTGGTGGCGCCGGCCGCCCGCCGCCCTGCTTGAGCGTCGAACGTGGTCGTGGGGACGTTGACGCCTTCGCGAGCGAGCACATCGGGAGCAACGAGGGGTTCACCGGATGCGAATGCGACTCCGCCAGCAAGCAGCGCTGGGAGTACGGAGGTTGCCGTCAGGAAAACAATGAGGAGGAACGTGGCTCCGGAAACGCTCGCCCCACTCCGCGGCAGAGAGCCGAAATTATCCATGTATGCGTCAACCGATGGAGGCAGCGGGCCCCGGTCTCAATCCAACCCGTTCGCCCATCAGTCTAGTGAGGCGGTTGGGTAGCGTCAACGTTCTTATATGTTAAATCGTTGTTACGTCTAGTTCTCCGGGCCCCCAACCTGCGGATCAAATACGCGGCGCCACCACCCAACAGCCCACCGAAGACCCATCCCCCCAGAACGTCGAAAGGATAGTGGGCACCCAGGTATACACGGCTCCATCCGACGAGGACGAGGATGACCGCCATGGGAAAGGCCAAGCCCGGATACGAACCGACGAGGATGGCGGCCGCGGTGGCGGTGTTGGCGGCATGCGTGGAGGGGAACGATGCGTTGTGCGGGCAATAAGCGCCGTGCGTTTTCACGCCGACCATGCCGGAGCTTGGCCAGCACGGACGCGCGCGATAAAAGAACGGTTTCACGAGCTTCACCGATCCTTGATCGCTCATCGGAACGCACACGAGCAACGCCAGGACAGTCACGCGTCCCTTCCATCCGCCGCGAACCAGCAACCACACCGTGGCTATGGCTACCACGGGAATGAAGGCGTTGAAGTTGGAGAGCGATTTCATGACCGGGGATAGCGCATCCCACCCGAGGGTGTGATTCAGAAAATGGAAGATGGCGATGTCGAGGGTCATGGGTTGAGCTCGTGTTCAAGAGTTTGAAGCTCGGGAGATATGCGATCGGCCGGATGGGAGTGCAACGAAGTCAACGCTTCGTTCCGGCGCCCCAACGCGATGAGCGCGCGTACTTCCCCTGCCCGCGCGGCGGCATTCCACGGCTGCCGCAACACGAGCGCATGAAATCCCCGATAGGCCAGATCCGGATGCCCTAAGTTTCCCAACACGACCGCGGCATTGTAGAGCGTCTCCGGTTCTTCGCCACCCACGCGCAAGGCAATGCGAGCCAGCGAATCCGCTTCCGCATGCCGGCCCTCGCGAAAATCCAGCGCGGCGAGATTTCCGAGTGCCTTGGGGTGATCCGGCTGGATCGCGAGCGCCTTTTCGAACGCCGCTCGCGCATCGCTCCACCGCTGGGCCTGCGCGTGCAACACGCCGAGATTGTTCCATCCGTCGGCAAACCCAGGTTGTTCGCGCACCGCGGCTTCATATTCGCGTCGCGCGTGGCCGGTATCGCCCTGGGCCGAGTAGAAGATCCCCAAACGCAAGTGCGACTCCCCCGTGCTGTGCCGCGCGTGCAGTTTTCCAAAATCTGCGTTCACGGCCACCGCTGCCGCCGCCAATACCCCAAGCCAAATCCCCATTGCTCGCCACGAGCGGGTTCGGAGAACCATGATCAGCTCGGCCACACCGATACCGGCCCATCCGGCGAGAAGCGGGATGGCAGAAGCGCGAAACCGGCCACACACAAAAAACGCGGCAATCACGAACCACAACACCACCGGGACCGCGAGCCAGGCAAAGGTCAATCGCCGTCGTGCGATGCCCACCATTGCGCCAAGCAAGGCCAGCGGCCCCAGCAAACCGAAATCGAACAACACCGGGAGATGGAAAATGCGGGCGAGACCAGAAAAATAGTAATAGTCATCGTTGTTCGGGATCTCATACGCATCCCAGAACAACGCCAGTTTTTTGGCCTGCAATTTCAGGAAATCGCCGGGATGTTCCCGGGCCCAGCTCTGAGCGCGATGCATCCAGTAGGACGACACCTCGGAGGGGCGAAGCGCCCGCCCTTCGGCCAGCGTGGCCAGACGCTCCGCATCTTCCAGCCCTCCAGTCCAGGTGCGGCGAAATTCGGGAGCGACCGCGGACATGCCGTCCGCGGCGGGATTATTGCCCAGGTAGTAATTGAGCCCGCCCTGTGAAGCCACCGGTACGACGTCATGCCCGACGATGGCATTTCGCAGCAGCACGGGCGTGAGCACCAGCACGGTTGCTCCCCAGTACACGGCGAGTCGCGACACGGAGGGTCGTCGCACCGTCCAGAGCACGTAGAGACTGACGATAGGTAAGAGCGCAAGAATGTTGGGACGGGTGAGGGCGGCCAAGCCCAAGCAGGCTCCAGCCAGCACCCATGCGCGCGAACGGTTGACGGTGAGCGCGCGATCCAGCGCCCAGGTGGCGGCCAAGTTGAGCGGCGCCTCGAGCACGACGAGCAAGAGCTCGCCTTCGTAATACACCCCCGGGCCATACGTCGCTTGCAGCAATCCCGCCGTCACTCCGGCCACGCGTCCGAACCGGCGGCCAATCACCACCGCGGTGAACGCGGCCGTGAACGCTCCCAGCACGAATTGCACGATGCGAACGAGAAGATAGTTGGGGCCGAAGAGCGTGTACAGCACGCCCAGGAAGTACGGATACAACGGCGCGCGAAAGAACACGCCCGAACCGATCCAGTCCCCCGCCGCCAAACGCCGTGCCCACTGATCGTGGTAGAGCGCGTCCATCTGTGGATGGGCAAAGAAGGGGGCGTGCTGTAGGTCGGCGAGGTAAGCCAGTCGCAAGCCGAGCGCAATCGTGAACACGATCCATACCCACGGATCGCGCCAGCCTCGCCCCATCCCGCCTCCCCTGCTAAGCTCGACCGCCATGCGCTGGCACTGGAAAGAATCGCCTGACGGCCTCGTGCTTACACTCGCGGGCGACATCCCAGGAGTTAGCGAGCTGGGATTTATTGGACGCACGCATCCCGGCATGCCCGTCCTCGCCCATCGCGCCACGGTGCGGTTGGGCCAGGTCCACGGGGCTCACGTCGCTTCGGTCACCGAGTCCGGATCGATCCCGTCCTGCGACGGCGCACGCACGCACACGCCGAACCTGCTCCTCACCGTCCGCACTGCGGATTGTGTGCCGGTGCTTCTCACCGATGCGAATGGCATTGCACTTCTCCATGCCGGGTGGCGCGGTCTTGCCGGAGGCATTCTTGAAGAGGGGCTTTCGGGATTTCAGGATCCCCAAACCGTTCACGCCGTGTTGGGCCCCGCCATTCGCGTGTGCTGTTATGAAGTGGGACCCGAAGTGGCATCGCAGTTTCCGCAGGAGTCGCTGCGTCCCGGACCGGGCGCAAAAGCGCATCTCGACTTGTTTCGCGCCGCCCGGATGCAGCTCTTGGCCCGCGGCGTGCGTATGGAGTCGATCGCGGAGGCGCCCTACTGCACGCGCTGTCACCAGCACCTCCTCGCTTCGGCCCGGGGATCCGCAGGCGGGGCGGAGCGCATCATTGCCTTCGCTGGGTTTCGCTCGGGGCTCGCGGGTCAGCCGCCGTAAGCGCGCAGGTAGGCCGGCACGACGCGATCGGCATGAAAGAGATCGTGACTTCGTTTTTGGCCTGCTTCCCCGAAGGCACGCGCCAGATCCGGATCGCGGAACAGCCGAGCGACCGCATCCGACATGCCCTCCACGTCATCCGGCGCACGCAAATAACCGCATTCTCCTTCGACGACCACTTCCGGCGGTCCACCTATGCTGGTCACCACCACCGGGACGCCGGCCGCCATTGCTTCCAGTGCGGAGAGACCGAAACTCTCGTGCAGGGACGGAAGCATGAACACGTCGGAGAGCGGCAGGATGTCCTCCACGAATTCCTGGTTCCCGAGGAAGGACACGTCACGCTCTAGCCCGCGCTCCTGAACGAGCCGCTCCACGGGAGGGCGTTCGGGACCATCGCCCACCAGCACCAACCGCGCCGGAAACTCGCGGCGAACGCGGGTGAATACCTCCACCACCGCCTTCACGTTCTTGACCGGACGGAAGTTCGAAATGTGCAGAAGGATCTTCTCCTCCGGCCGAGCGAACTGGGCACGACGCTCCGCATCGCGACGCGGACGAAACGTTTCGGAATCCACGAAGTTGGGAATGACTTCGATCGCACGACCGGGATCGAAGATACGCACCGTCTCGTCGCGTAACCAGCGGCTCACCGAGGTGACCCCGTCCGATTCCTGAATGGAGAAACGCGTCACGGCGTAAAAAGACGGCGCTTGCCCAACCAGCGTAATGTCGGTGCCATGGAGCGTGGTGACGGTGCGGATCGGCCGCGAGCGGAGCATTTTCTGCGCGAGGTAGGTGCTTGCCGCGTGAGGCATGGCGTAATGGGCGTGCAGCACGTCGAGGCGGTGGGCTTCCGCGACTTCGGCCATCTTGGCGGCCAGGGACAAACAGTAGGGCGGATACAAGAAGACCGGATAGTTCTCCGGCCGCACTTCATGGAAGTAGATGTTGCGCTCGAAGCAGCGCAACCGAACCGGGATACTGGAGGTGATGAAATGGACTTCGTGTCCACGCCGGGCGAGCTGTTTTCCCAGCTCGGTGGCCACCACGCCGCTCCCCCCCTCGGTTGGATAACACGTGATCCCGATCTTCATCGTCACGTCGCTCCTACTCCTCCGGAATCAAGGACACCGCGCGCGCCACCGCCACCGGTCCACGATCGAGAAACGCTTCGCCGAACGTGACTCCGATCAAGCTGCCGAAGTAGCGGTCCCGGGCTTCGATGCTGGGCAAGAAGCCGGGCTCGGAAATCGGGGTGGCCAGCGTGTCGCCTTCGGGGCGATGGAACTGGCTGTCGAACGCGGCCAGCGCATTGCGTTTCACTGGATAGGTCGCAGTGACGTCGACGATCAAGCTGGGCAGGAACGGGCGCCGTCCCATGGCAAAGAGAAGCCGGTTAGGCCGGAAGGGTTCTCGGTCTCCGCTTCCAAATCGCTTGAGGCCCGAGAAATACATGGCCCGGCGCACGAGCTCGGCCCCTTCGCGATGATCGGGATGATCGTCGTCACCATGGGCGGCAATGACGAGCCGAGGCCGCAAGCGACGCATTTCGTTCACCAGCGATTCGACTTGATCGTCGTCCATGGCGCGGACGCCGGTGTCGGGAAGGTGCAACGAGCGCCGCTCCGCGCCCAGAATGCGCGCCGCGTTCTTGGCTTCTTCAGCCCGGAGTTCCGCGGATCCACGGGTGCCGCGTTCTCCCAAGGTGAGGTCGACCAGCACCACTTCTTTCCCCGCCTGAGTGAGCTGGGCAATGGTGCCTCCGGCCGCCAGTTCCATGTCATCGGGATGGGGACCGATCGCGAGCACGTCACACACGTGTTGCCTCCAAAATAGAGGGAGCGGTGCGTCCCTCAATCCACGCCGTCACATGATCGCGAGCCGCGTCGGCGAGCACGGTGCGGGCCTGGGTTCCGAAGAGAAGGCCCAGCACGGCGCTGGACACGCCGCGTTCCTGAGGTGCGCGCCGCGGCCGCAAGAATTCAGGCAAGTTTCGAAAGCGCGGTTCCGCGCGATAGAGCTCGCGCCGCCCGCGGCGTTCGAGTGTCTCCTCCAGACGCTTGAGCTCGAAATCGATCTTGCGGCGCGCGCTGCTCAAGGCCTCGGTCGCATCCTGCTCGGTCCCCATGAGCGTGTCCAAGCGCACCATTGCGGCATCCAGCTGGTGCCGCAACTCGGAGACCGTGCGTCGCGCCTCGTCCGGCGTCCGCTTCAGCGCTTCGTTGGCAATCCAGGTTTCGGGATCGGAGAGCGCTTGCTCATGATCCGCGGGCGCGATCAATCCTTTGGGAAGCACCGTAGCACTGAGTCGCGGGACCCGCACCGGTTCGGGGATGCCTAGCGCGTCGTACACGGGATGTAATTGATCCAAATACGCCGCCTCCACAGTCCCCACCACATGGGCCACCGAACCGAACAGGTAATCCTGGAGCGGAGCGCGTAGGAGTACGGACGGAGCCAGCCGCGCGGGTTCGGAGGCAAGCATGCCGCTCACGTCGTTTTCCCAGGTTGCCGGATCGATCGGGCGACGCTTTTCTCCATCGAGAATGAACAGGCCGTGAGAGGCGGCGTCTTCGTCCAGAGGCGCCGCCTTGTCGTGGCCCCGCACCACGACTTCGGTCGTGAGCTGACGATGCCGCGTCACATAACGTTCCCAGAGGCCGCGTCCCCCTAGACGTACTTCCGGCCAGCGACCGTCCAAGGGTAAGAGGCCACGTTCGCCGAACATCGCCAGCAGTGTGCGGGCGAAGCCCTCCCCCAGCTCATAGGGTTCCACGGAGAGTCCCAGAGCGATGGCGTCCTCCCCCCACTCCTCGATCAATGCGAGGGCTTCGGGCGGGTCGGTGAGACGCGCCGAGCCCACCCAATGTCGAGCCGGCGGGCCAGCTTCGAATCGATGCCGGAATAGGCGAAGGTCGCGGTGCGGCAACGCGCCCCACCCGATCTCTCCCCAATCCGTGTCTTCCGATTGCATCCAAAACACACACACCGCCGGCACTCCATCGCGGGCGCTCAAGCGCTCCGCCAAAGCAAGCGCAGTGGCGGCCTTGTAAACCGTGTAGAGCGGACCGCCCCACGGTCCCGGCTGCTGTCCGGTGACGACGATGCGCGTGCGAGGATCGTCTAAAGCACGGAAGGCGTCGAACACACGGGCCGGCGCCTTCCAGTCCTTAAGCGCAGCATCCCAACGGCTCGAAAGCTCGCGGCTCACCTGCCGGGGCTTGGCGAGTTCCAGAGGGTCCCCCGCCTTCGACAGCGCTTTCGTCATGCGTTCGTCCGCTCGGCGATGACGAGAAGGCGAGGTGATTCCGGCGACCACGTAGCTCCCTCGTAGTTGCCCAACGACGCGAGTTCTTTCCACCCGGTACCCTGGAGCATATTCAGAAGATCCTCGCGTTCGTAGAGCGAGACTTCCTCGTGAAACGATGCAATCGTTTCACCGGAGGGGTTGGACACCTCGATGTCTTTGATGACCACGTCGCCATCGGAACGCGCCACCAGCGTGCGCCGTTCACGCACGGCGTAATTATCCACGGTACGCTCGGAAAACGGACGCAGACACGCGCGCACGTCCGGTGGATTCGGGACATCGAGCACCAAGCGCCCACCCGAAGCGACCACCCGCGCGAACTCGGCCAGGAGCGATTCGTGCGCGCTTCGCCGTCCGAAATATCCGAAGCTGGTGAAAAACGAAAACAAGGCGGTGAAACCCCGTTCCCTAAAGGGAAGCTGCCGCATGTCGCCGCGAACGAGATACGGCTGCACCGACGGTGGCGCGTTGGCGAGGAGGGTTGCCGAGCGATCGAGACCGAACGCGGCTTGGCCGCGTCCGATCAGAATCTCCAGATGACGTCCCATTCCGCACGCCACGTCCAGCATGCGACCTCCTCGTGGCAGCCAGGGATCGAGGGCGTGAAACGTGCGTGCGGCTTCCTCACGATCCCGATGTGCGTAGAGCTTGAGGTACCACGGTCCGAATGCATCGTCGAACCAGGCCATGATCAACTGACGCTAGCACGACCCAGCGCCGTGTTCCAACGCCAGTCCGGACGTGAAACACCGGGCCGGGGCATGAAACGGCCCCGGAGCAGAAACACCCCAGGGCCTCATCCATTTATTTTGCGAGAACGTCTTCGATTTTCTTCTGGATTTGATCCTTCGGCACGGCGGCCCGAATCACATCGACCACCTGACCGTTCTTGAAGAACAACAAAGTCGGGATGGATCGCACGTTGAACCGCGACGCAACCCGCGGATTCTCGTCCACGTTCACCTTCCCCACCTGAATTTGGCCTTGGAACGTGCCGGCCAGCTCTTCGACGGCTGGAGCAATGAACCGGCAGGGGCCGCACCAGGGCGCCCAGAAATCCACCATCACCGGGATAGTCGAGGTCTCCACTGTGCTCGCGAAGTTTGCGTCCGTGAGCTCCATCAAATTATTTCCCATTCCAGCCCAAGCTCCTTCCTTTGCTGACATCGTCAAAGTCCCTTGCCCCCACCGCCCCCGCCCGTGGTTTGGGTTTGACTGCTTCCGGATAGCAGCAAGAACGCCACCGCCCCCGCCACGATCGCACCGCCGGCAAGCACCAGTCCCGATGGACCACCGT
>Ga0207675_100001226_pt1 | contig 25617 bp, 23 predicted proteins | sample KBSSwiS42_FD_184305 | JGI IMG/M metagenome (GOLD analysis project Ga0207675, IMG submission 184305) | Switchgrass rhizosphere microbial communities from Kellogg Biological Station, Michigan, USA - KBS Switchgrass S4-2 (SPAdes) (version 2) | ecosystem: Host-associated > Plants > Roots >...
TTTTTTGTCTTGATACAAGGCTTGCCCGAAGAAACAAGTAACATAACTGTCCGGTATTACAGCAATAAAACCTCCTATATGTACGAGGCGCAATCCGCATTAACTTTTTTGGCAGCTGGCGTCCATGGTACGGTTGAAAATCCGAAAATACCAGAGCTCACGCAACTAAAGTAATAACCTCTACTATCATCCGGTGAAAGATTATATTTTCCACATGTGCTTGCCATAACTTCCCATCGCCTTCCTGAAAAATAGACAATCCTTCCTAGGGAGTAGACCCGATTTCTCATTTCCTCCATTTGCTTAATGCCTAAGACATAACCGGGTGATAAAATATCTCAATACCTAATATCCAATATCCATCTGCCCTTTTCTGAGAAAAATGGATTGATATTGTCAAAACCTTACCCGTTAATGGCAAACAATACCCCCCACTCTGTAGCTAATTTCACTTTCGTAAAAATCACTCTCAGAAACGTACTGTTATGGATCAGTTCACGCTGATTGATAGCATTATAATTTATTAATTAACAAATTGCTTTGCCATGCGTCGCAAGAAAAACAAAAGCTTTTTCACAGCCTTACCTATCATTCCGACCGCAATCTTTTTCTTTATCTCAATCACCGCATTCTCGCAATCCGATATAAGCGGCAAAGTGATTGACAGCACGGGAAGCCCATTGGTTGGTGCAACGGTAAAAATCAAGGGAACCAGCATAGCAACAAAAACCAATGAGCAGGGTCTGTTTTCATTGAAAGGTGTGACTATAACCTCGCCTGTTTTAGCTGTTTCCTATGTCGGTTTTGCAGACAAGGAGATTAATCCGGCGACCGGAGATTTGGTAATCACATTAACAGAGAAGCCCGGAGAAGCCCAGGAAGTTATTGTTACTGGAGTATTCGACAAACGAACTGCATTGCAGTCCTCAATCGCAATAAGCACGCTCAAAAGCGACGAAATTTCAAAGCTTGCGCCTAATAGTGCGGCAGACCTTCTTAGCTACACCCCCGGTGTTTATGTAAATTCAGCCGTAGGTGAAATAAATAATACGGTCTTTTCACGTGGTGTGAATGCTAACCAGTTTTCGATTGCCGGTGGTAATGGGTATTACTATGTGTCACTTATGGAAGATGGATTGCCGGTTTCCAATCTTTCCTCTGGTAATATTGTGGCCGACTACTTTTACAGGGCAGACGCAACCCTGTCAAGACTGGAATCAGTACGAGGCGGCTCTGCGTCGATCACGGGTGCCAATGCACCGGGTGGTATATTTAACTATGTGTCTAAAAACGGACAAATTTCCTCCAACGAGATCACCTATAAATTCGGATTGGAAGGCGATGGCAGAAATCCCTTCAACCGTCTTGACGTCAACTTTGGCGGAAAAATGGGAAACAACTGGTATTATAATCTCGGCGGATTTTACCGGATTGCTGATGGTGCCCGTTCCCCGGGTTATGCACTCAATAATGGCGGCCAAATAAAGGCTAACCTTTTTAAAACATTCTCTACTGGTTATCTTAAAATATTCGCTAAGTATCTCAACGACAGGAATGGTTTGCCGCAAAACCTGCCTGTGCAGGATTACAATAAACCCCATCTTGTAACAGGGTTCGGTGAAGCAGATACCTGGATGTTGCCCAAAGGAGGATCGGTACAGCCGCTGTGGGGAACCGATAAATTTTACACCTTTGATCCTGCGGACTTGTCACATTCAACTGATGCAACGGCCGGTGCTGAATTAAATCTGAGGTTAAAGAAAGGTTGGAGCGTTACCAATAACTTCAAAGCCTCGCACAAAACAAGTGACCAGAGCCTGACGATCATGTCTAGCCCGACTCCATTGGATAATTTCTTTACCTATGCGCTGATGGGCATGGTAGGCCCCGGTACATTTACATTCAGCGACCGGAACACAAAACAGGTGTTGGCAACTGTGTCGGCTGCATTTGATCCAACTATTCCTGGTCCACCGTTCCGTTATACCGTTGATAACAACAACCTGCCTGCACAAAGCATAATGAACAATGGCGTCTTGTTTAATTTCACAAGTTTCAGTCAGAGTAAATTAGATGAAGTCATGGATCAACTGGTCTTTAATAAGAAAGCCGGTGCTCATTCTATTTCTTTTGGAAGTTTTTTTGCATCATCGCACGTAACAACTGATCCGAACGGTACCGGTAACACTTCCTTAAGAGCGATTCAGAATAAACCTCTACCGCTTGACATAACATGGGTAAACGGCTTCACCGGGCAACTACAGCAAGTAACAAACCCACTTGGGTATGCACAATTGTCCGGAGGGCGATTCTCCTTCAACAGGTATGAAGCAACACAAACACAGTTGTCCGGATTTATCGCAGATGGTATTCAATTATCGCCCCAGGTAAATCTTGACCTGGGCGTCCGGTACGATTTGTTCGTGGTCAATGGAAGCAATAATATCGGTAAGGAGAACCCGAATTCTGCTGAAGGAGGTGTCGATGGTGATCCTCTCACATTATACGACAACTATTATTTCGTTAAGGGTAATGAAATTCCTTACCACACAACGTTGAACACGGTTTCTTATTCAGCAGGCATCAATTACGAGATCAACAAGACAAATGCCGTTTATGCACGTTTCTCCAATGGCCAAAAAGCTCCGGATATGCAATTTTATTTCAACAATTACAACACTCCCAATGTTGAGCCCGAAGTCAAAGCCCAGAAAGTAATGCAGATTGAAGCCGGATATAAATTCAAAACAGCAAAGATTACAGGTTCGATCATTCCTTTCTACAGCAGGCTGAGCAATATCCCGGTTTCGTCTATTGGGCAGGATACAACGGGTTTTGCATATTTTACACCGGTAGTATTCAACGAGCTCAACACGTTTGGAGTGGAGGCAGAATCAAATTTCGCTCTCACCAAACACTTTAGTACGAGGGTAGGAGTTACCGTTCAATCATCCAAAGCAACGACCTGGCAGACTTGGGTAATGGGAGAAAACGGCACTGCCGACGACCAGTTGAGCAACTATAATGGTAATACCGCCGAGAATGTACCGACGCTAATGTTTTCTGTGGTGCCTGCTTATTCTTTTGCAAAAGGATACGTGTTTGCAACGTGGAAATATATGGGTAAAAGAGCGGCGAATATGTCGAATGCATTTGACCTGCCGGGCTTTCATGAATTCGGACTCGGTGCAGGATATGATATTACACAAAAGCTGAGTGTGTCTGCAAACGTCAACAACCTGTTCAATACGTTTGGGGCCATGAACTGGTCGCCCACTACAGAACGTAATTTAATCGATGCTTTTAGTCACGACAGCTTTACACCTGAACGGCGTGCCGCGAATCCTAATTCTATTTATTCAGTACTTGCAATACAGCCCAGGGCATACTTTATTTCTGCAACCTATAAATTTTAACCGGCAACGAATTTTTTAAATCAATGTCGGGTGTTTGTGAGCAGTGAGAAATAATTGAACTAACTTATAAGTTGTCCTTCACTGTTCACAATTAAATTGATCAGATCATGACTCAAGCTGCAATTATAAACACTCCTTCAGCAGTAAGGAATACAGCAGGACCTGCCCAGGCATGGACGTTAATCTTCGCGATGTTCCTTCCTATTATGGCAATCATCGCACTGGCGCCGGCCCTGCCAACTTTGATGCAGCATTTTAATTATTTACCCAACTTTCAGGTGCTTGTACCGATGCTGCTGACTGCACCGGCATTGTGTATTGCAATTTTATCTCCTTTTGCGGGCAGGCTTAGTGACCTGTTTGGTCGTCGCCGGTTAATGTTGATTGCGATGTTTCTTTATGGCTTTGGTGGGATCGCTCCCTTTTTCCTCGATAATTTCTGGGCCGTAATGACGGGCAGAGTTCTTTTAGGTATTGCGGAATCGTTCATACTTACTATTGGTAACGCATTGCTGGCCGATTATTTTCCGGAAAAGGAAAGACCGAAATGGTTATCCATTCAGGGCATTGTGGGCCCGTTCCTTGCAGCGTTGATCATGTTTGGCAGCGGGTTTCTCGCAGCAAAAGGTTGGCAATGGCCCTTTATTGTTTACGCTCTTGCATTCCCCATTTTCTTTGCGGCGTGGCGATACATATGGGAACCCGTGCAAAAGAAAGAATCGGGCCATGTCGCTGTTGACATGAAAACGTTTCCGTGGCGCACGGTTTTATGGATAAGTATTGTAACGATTGTTACTTCAATCCTCTATTATGTTTTTATAATTCACTTTTCATTGTTGCTGACAGCAAGTGGCATAACAAACGAAGGCAGGATTGGTGTAATCAGTTCGATTGTAAGTATAACGGTGCCGCTAGGGGCTTACATCTACAGACGGCTCTCAGCCCGTTCCATATACTTTCTCTTGCTGGTGATCTATGTGTTGATGGGTATTGGGTATATAGGAATAAGCATAACAAGTGATGAAAAACTGATTATGGCGGCAGCATTCATACAGCAGACGGCTGTCGGCATGACTGTTTCCTCGTTAGTGGCCTGGGCCCTTATGAACCTACCCCCTGAACATAGAGGATTAGGGATGGGAATCTGGGGTGCAAGTTTCTTTGTAGGTCAGTTTGTAAACCCTTTGGTCATTGGTTTGATCAACCGTTTTTCAGGAGGAATTGCATCCACGGTGACCGCTGTCGGTGCAATAATGCTTGTAATTGCGGTCGTCTTATGGTTACCAAAATACTATTTGCAAAAAAATAAAGCTAAAACATTTGCAATTCGCGAATCTTAATCCCCAACACCCTTGAATATTCAATATCCTAATATCTTAATATCATCCAAACAAATCTTACATAAAAACAATTAATTATCATGGCCGAAAAAAAACATTCTATCAAACGTGGAGTAAGTCTTTACAGTTACCAGGAGGAGTTCTTCCTTCAAAAAATGTCATTGGAAGATTGCATAGCTGCAGTGGCAAAAACAGGTGCTACGGGACTAGAAATACTAGGCGAACAGAGCATTTTCGGATTTCCAAAATTGACTGATGCATTCGTGGACAAATGGTTTGGATGGATGGATAAATATGGTGTAACACCAGTCTGCCACGATTTTATGCTCGATTATACAATGGTTAAAGGGAAGTATTATTCCGATAATGAAGCGCTGCAATCCATTATCCGTGATTTGAAATTTGCCAAGCGGCTTGGATTCAAAATAATGCGAGCCATTGTAAACATTACGCCTGAATTGATGGAAAAAGCAGCTCCTTATGCTGAAGAATATGATATAAAAATCGGCATTGAAGTTCATTCACCCTGGCATATCAACAGCGCCTGGATGGCAAGACATTGGGAAGTGATGGAAAAAACAGGTTCGAAGTATTTGGGCTTTGTTCCCGACATGGGTGCCTTTACAAAACGACTGGCAAGAGTGCAAACTGACCGCATGATAAGAGAAGGGGCTGACCCAAAGATCGTTGAATTTGTTTGCGAACAACACGAAAAAGGTGTAATGGCCGAATACATCATTGCACAGGTATCACAAATGAGCAAGCGCCCGGTTGATATAGCAGTGGCAGAACTTTCAAGGCACAACACCTATTATAACCCGGTTGCACTTTTGCAACATATTCCACGCATTTTTCATGTTCACGCTAAATTCTACGAAATGCTCGATGACGGCACAGAGTTCAGCATTCCTTATGAGAAAATTATTCGCATATTAATTGAAGGCGGATACGATGGTTATTTATCCAGCGAATATGAAGGCAACCGCCATATACAGGATGCTTTTGAAGTAGACAGTGTGGAACAGGTAAGAAGGCAGCAGGAAATGTTCAAGCGATTACTTGGAGAGCAGGCAAACGTTGAAAAAATAAAAGCAGTTGAGGCATAAAAAATCCCAAATCTAAAATCAAAAATCCCAAATCAAAATGATCCAGATGTTTGAAAAATACATGATTGTCGAAAATGATGCCGCGAACATCGTTGAAAACGGCAAAATTACCGGCTTCAAATTCGGGGCAAGGTTACCTTATTATCGTGGTATTGCGCTTTCATTGGTAGAGGATATCGTCGTAAAGGTTGACGGAGAAGAAGTGCCAAAGGAAAACATAAAATTCAGTGCGCATGGCAACACGTATACATTGAAAGAAATGGAAACAGCAGTCGATGATCGATGGAATATGGGAGAAGTAGCTCATATTATCGTGGAAAGAAAAGATGGGCTGCTAAAAGGCGAACACAAAATCTATTTGCTCCTGAACATGCGAATTGCTTATTTGCCTTTTCCTTCTATCAGAAAAAGTGAAAAAAAAGTGGCAATAGCATAATCAAATCAAAAATCATCAACTTAAAATCAAAATGGGTCCTTTAGATAAATTTATTCTGCGTGATAATGCCTTGTCGTTAAACGACGGGGAAATCCAAATCAAATTTCAATCCCACTGGTATCGTTCGCTTCCGCTTTCCTGCATGGACGTCACTGTTACAATAAACGGGCAACCGGTAGATGAAAGCGACATATTGATTGAAGCCAACGGTAATCAGTACCCGGTTCGTCAAATGCCTGAGCTGGACAAAGAATGGCTGTTCATTACCGACGCTGCAACACTGCATGTAAAAAACAACCAGTTCTTGCAAAAAGGCAAACAATATGAAGTCGCGTTGAACCTCGAACTTTATATTCCTTACATCATTGTGGGCAAGGATGGCAGCGCTTTGCTGGCGTCAAGTTCTGTAACCAAAAAATTAATCTGTAACTAAGATGAAACATTCCGGTATAAAATTATGTACCTCTCTATTTTCGTTTGCGCTCGAGTGGAACTCTGGAAATTATTCGCTGGAACAAATGATGTCAAAAGTCAGAGACATGAAATTAGCTTCTGGCCTTGAAATTATCGGCTTCCAAAGTCTGAAAGGATTTCCCCACCTGGCGGATGATAGGATTTCAGAAATAAGAGGTTTGATTGAAAAATATGGGTTTGAGCCCGCCTGCCTGGATGCAAATGTAGACGTGGCGATAAGAAGAGACCGACTGCTTACCAATGAAGAAACAGCCGAATACCTTATTCCTCAAATACGGATGGCAAATAAACTGGGCTTCCCCGTGTTGCGTGTTCAAATGACGGCGAAGGCAGAGGTTATTAGAAAACTGGCTCCCCTGGCGGAAAAAGCAAATGTAAAACTGGGTATGGAGCTGCATACGCCTTACCAGGTTGATCATCCTGCAGTTATTGAATTGCGCGAGTTGTACGAAGAATTTGATTCACCTTATCTTGGTTTCATACCGGACTTCGGGACTTCTATGCGTGGTATTCCGGAGGCACTGCTTAACAGTTTCCGTGAAGCCGGTGTAACGGATGAACTTATTGTTGTGACAAAGGAAATATGGAGGAAAGACGTCCCCACACCGGCTAAGTTTGGTGAATTGCAGGAAAGAGCATCATCATTAGGCGCGAACCCTGCGCAAATCGGGCGATTGAATATGGCGTTCAGTATGAACGGAAGGCAGCAGCTCAGGGCCTGGGAGGAGATCATTCCGCAAACGGTGCACCTGCATGGAAAGTTTTATGGTTTTGATGAAAATGGAGATGAACCTTCGATTGATTATGCTGCAATACTAAAAGTGTTTTATGAAGGTGGGTATAAGGGATATCTGGCCAGTGAGTACGAGGGAACAGCATTTACAGATGAATTTACAGGGTTTGAGATGGTGCAAAAGCACCAGGCGCTTTGTAAAAGGATACTGAACGAATTAGAGGCGAAAGCACTTACAATTTCGGATGTATGACCATGCCGGCCGGCTGGCAGGTTTCGGATGTCGTAGCACCTGATAACCGATTTGACTATCTCTAAAGAAATATTTCTGAATCACAAATCCGAAATCCGAAATTCAATAAGAGCAATAAATACCTTAAAATGAATCTATCTAAACATATGTTTAATCTAAACTACGCTCCCCATATAGGCTTGTTCCCAAATTCCGCCGGCAATGATCCGTTTGATCAGATCAGGTATATAGCAGATTTAGGTTTTAAAACAATTGAAGATAGTGGTTTCAATGCGCCGCATATCCCGTTTGATACCTCAGCTATGGGCATAGGTATGTTTGGACAGTCGCCTTCTTACCTGGATAAAATCGGAAGTGTGATTGCTGACACCGGGTTGACAATGGGAACTTTTGTGATGACCCCGTCATTTTGGCCCCCGACCGCAACTCTCACATCGGGTAACCTGGAACACAGAGAAACTTTTTTGAAGAAATGCCGGAAAGGTCTCGAAGTAGGCCGCCGCATTAATGCAAAATTCGTAACGGTGAGTACCGATTGCTATGACCGCAGTTTGCCAGTTGAAGTTCAAACCGCCAATGTGATAGATGCATTGAGATATGCTGCCGATATATTCGAACCGCATGGCATCACAATGGTCATAGAAACATTGAGTGACCATCATGAATTGTTTTTACGCACTTCTGAACTGGCGTATTTGCTTTGCAGGGGTGTGAATCGTTCATCGTGCAAGATTTTGTTTGACATGTATCACCTTCAACGGAATGTTGGCAACCTGGTAGCGCATATTGATATGGTGTGGCCAGAGATCGGTTATTTCCAGGTAGGCGATGTGCCGGGCAGAAAGGAGCCCGGTACCGGCGAAATCAATTATAAAAATATCTTCAGGCACATTTATCGTAAACAAGAAGCAGAAAGTAAAACCTTCGTGATTGGCATGGAACATTTCAAATCAAAGGAAGGCCCGGACGGCGAAAAGGCTTTGCTCGAAGCTTATAAATTGTGTGATGATTTTGTCGGAAGTGATGTTACAGCGGCTAACTAAAAATTGCTGAGCTCAAAATGAAACAAACAACGACGGATGTTTTAATTGTTGGAAGCGGACCTGTTGGTGCCGCATTCGCCAGGTTGATTAATGAAACATTGCCGGATACTAAGATCCTGATGATTGACCTCGGCCCAAGAGTTTCAGATACTATCGGGCAACACGTCAAAAACATCTCAGAGCCGGAAGCATTGGAAAAAGCACAGGTATTATCGCAGGGACCAAAAAGAGAACCATATCCTATGATCTCTGTGGCCGAAAGAGCGATGGCCGCACAAAGAGGTGATTTGAAACCAGAGTACCTGGCCCGGGCAGGAACACACCTTGTGAGCGAAAATCCGGAAGATTTGAAAAAAAATGAAATGCCCGCCGCGTCTTTATCAAGCAATCTTGGCGGCATGGGTATCCATTGGACCTGTGCTTGTCCGCGCCCGGGAAATAAAGAAAAGATTTCATTTATTTCCGAAGAAGAATTGGAAGAAGCGTTTGCAAAAGCCGAAGATCTTCTCCAGGTTACGCAACAAGCGTTTCCCGTTTCCGCTGAAGGAGAAAATATCTTGAAAATCCTTAATCAGTCTCTTGGTAAAAATCATTCTCCGGGTCGTCAGGCACAACCAATGCCTTTGGCCTGTAAAACCGACGAGTCTGGAAGCCGTTATTGGGTGGGGCCTGATGTTGTCTTGGGCGACACGCTGCGACACAAAAATTTTGAGATTCGCTCTGATACAATTTGTCGAAAGTTGCAGGTCGAAATTCGAAATTCTGAATCCGATCCCGATAGCTATCGGGACCGAAATCATATTTCCGGAGCCATAATCGAGCACCTTCCCAGTAAATCCCTGGAAGCCATACAAGCTAAGATTGTGATTACTGCATGTGATGCACTGCGTACGCCGCAATTACTTTGGAACTCTGGAATTCGGCCGAAAGCACTTGGGCACTATCTCAATGAACATCCCTTTATTTTCACCTTTGTTGAAGTAAATCCAAAATCCAATCGCGACCGAAATCAAAAATCGAATGACCCTTTGGTTGGTGTCTTTTGGGTCCCCTTCGATGCTCCTAATCATCCCTTCCATGGTCAAATCATGCACATGGATATGTCGCCCATGAAAACAACAATTACAGAGCCAGGCAAACATATTGTTGGCCTGGGCTGGGGGTGTTTGAAACAACTAAGTTTCGATGATCAGATCATTTTCTCTGAAACGGAAAAGGATCATATCGGTATGCCAAAAATGACTTTTAAGTATAAATTTTCAGAAGACGACCTTGCTGCTATTGAAGCAGCAAAAAAATTCCAGGCAAAAGTGGCGTCTTTATTCGGAAAGGAAATTAAAGACGGCCAGCAAACATTGATGCCGCCGGGTTCATCATTACATTATGAAGGCACTACCCGGATGGGTGTAAAGGATGACGGCGATTCAGTATGTGATAGCCATAGCAAAGTCTGGGGATTTGATAATTTATTTGTTGGGGGCAATGGTGTCATTCCTATGGCTACTACCAGCAATCCTACCCTCACCAGCGTCGCAATGGCCGTAAGAGCAAGTGAAAAAATAATCACAATACTCAATGAATTAAAATTATCAAAACAACAACAAGCTGTCGCCACGCAAGGCTGAAAAACTTCCGTTTTGCATAGAGTTTTTATAGAAAGTCGTTGGAATAATCAGCAAGATTAAACCTTTGCAAACAAGTGACCTGGTGATACAAACCACTTTATTACCTTAGTAACAACTTGAAGAAAATAATCCCACCTTATTAGCTTATTATTAATGTTACCTGGGTTATACTTTACTATCCCTTCACGATGGTTTTGGCTAGCCAAAATGAATTGAGTCAATGAATAATAATATTCAATTTTAATGTGAAATGATATTTTATAAGGTAATAAGGTATTTGGTTCAGTAGATTCTGTAGTTACTAATGTAATAAGGTAATACCCCGGCATTCGTCACCCTTCGGCGGTTCATTAGAGTGCTCTTAAAAAACTTCGTCATGAAAATGATTTTTAGCCCTTCCTTACCTTTGGAAAGAGGAAATTCAACAGTGGCAAAGGAAAACACCATATCTACCTTTGATCCTTTCAAGTTACGCTCGAAACTCGTCAATGCAGGAGGGGCACGCTTTCATTCCTACCTTACGCTGGCACATGAGATGTTCCATATTAACAGGATTGAAGATTATATCCGCCTGGTCAAGTTTCCTACACAAACCGATGTACAGCCATTTCGGTTGACGGTATTTAACTTTATGTTTTTAACGGCGGGCAGAACCTCCCGGAGCAAGGGCCTGATCGATTATGATTTTAATGCGAATACCTTTTTCTTTTTACCTGCATATGAAATAACGACAAATAAATTCATTAGTGAAGATGCACAGGGATACTATTGCCATTTCAACCTGGATCTGCTGACCTCTGACTACAAATTAAAAGATTTATTGGCTGATTTTCCTTTTTTGAATTTCAACTGTCATCCACTGTTAACCGTGAGTGAAGAAATGAAAGTAGAGCTAATATTGCCTTTACTAGTACGTCTGGAAAATGAATATAAGAAAGGAGAAAAATGCAGGTATGAAATACTAAGAGCCTACTTAATTGCATTGTTAACAGAACTGAAACCTTTTGCAACCGCCCCCTCATCGTCCTCACAGAATTCAGCTTACCAGATAACCGAACAATATAAAAAGGCGTTATCGCAGTTCATTTATGAAAAACAAAAGGTAAGCGACTATGCCGACCTCCTGGCGGTTTCGCCCAATCATCTGAATAAATGTGTAAAAAGTGTTACGGGTCAATCTGCACACGATCTGTTGAGTGAAATGGTTTTACTTGAAGCAAAAGTCCTTTTAAAACAGACGAATCAAAGTGTTTCGGAGATTGCCTTCCAGGTGGGACGCAGCGAAATCAGCGACTTTGTTCGCTTTTTCAAATCCAAAACAGGAATGAGCCCCGGCGAATACAGGAAAATGACAAACCCGGAATTATAAATAATGCCAATCCCGGTTTTTAATCATGCTTGCGGCGTGGATGCTTACCATGCGGCTCTAATCTTTCATAAATTTGATATGGATAAAGAGCTACTTGATGAAAGATAGCAGCATTACGACATTCGATCCGTCTGATTTACGATCGAAATTATTTGCCGGCGGCGGGTTCCAGTTTCACTCTTACATGGCTTCTGCCCACGAAGTATTTCACATCAACCGCATCGAAGATTACAATCGGATTGTAACCCTTCCAAGTCAATGGGATGCCCAGCCCTTCCGCCTTACCGTTTTTAGTTTCTTCTTTTTAACAAAGGGCTCAAGCATTCGCAGCAAAGGATTAATAACCTATGATATCGGGCCGGATACTTTTTTCTTCTTGCCACCATACGAAATTTCAACCTACAACTTGAAAAACGAGGGTGCCGAAGGATTCTTTTGTCTTTTCAATCCTGATTTATTGACGTCGGATTATAAATTAAAGGATCTCCTTTTAAATTTTCCTTTCTTGAATTTTAATTGTCATCCACTCGTTCTTATCACTCCGGAAATGAAAGAAGAAGTGATCCTCCCAATACTAAAACGTCTCGAAAAAGAATACAAAAAAGGTGCAAAGTGCCGCTATGACATTTTAAGGACTTACCTCATCACCCTGTTTACGGAATTGAAGCCATTGGCCACGACCGGTTCACCCTCGGCCAGGAATTCCGCATACCAGTTAACGGAGCAGTATAAAAAAGCACTGACGCAATTTATTTATGAAAAGCAAAAAGTCAATGACTATGCGGGTATGCTCGCGGTTACTCCCAACCATTTGAATAAATGTGTAAAAACTGTTACCGGTCAATCCGCTCATGACCTCCTGAGCGAAATGATATTACTTGAAGCAAAAGTAATGTTGAAGCAAACTAATCTTTCTATTTCAGAGATTGCTTTCCAGGTTGGCCGAAATGAGATCAGTGACTTCGTTCGTTTTTTTAAATCCAAAACTGGCATCAGCCCCGGCGAATATCGCAAAATGGTCAACCCCGAAGTCTAGTTCGGAAGCAAATTGGATGGTCTTACGAAAGCTTTTTATATATGAACGGTGGTGAATACCGTTATCAACCATTTTTTTTTGACAGAAACACAAATAACTTATACCTTCTCAATAACACTTCATCAAATTAACACAGGTATGAGAAACACGATTTCATTTTTTATCTTCCTATTGCTTTTTTCGTTGATGACCGGCCGTGCGCAGGACTCTTCACCCAGCAAACATCTGCCGATAATTGACGTACACGTGCACGCAATGAAAGTCAACCCCGCCTTTGCCATGGACATGTGCCCCTGGTTTTTGAGCAGTATGCCCGGCGGCGATCCTAATGAACCGGCACCTGACTTCATTAATTTGGATTGTGCCACTCCATTAAAAGCTGCCAAAAGCGACCAGGAATTCCAGGATGCATTGATGAGCACCATGAAGCGTTTAAACATGACAATAGTGGCCAGCGGGGACGCCGCTATCCTGAGAAACTGGCAAAAGGCTGCGCCTGGCCGCGTCATACCAAGCCTTAGTTTTTCCAATTCAAAAGAAATCACGGTAAAAGCATTCCAGGATTCTCTGTCTTCAGGGTTTTATAAGGTAATGGGTGAAGTGGCCCCACAATACCAGGGAATGTCACCGAGTGATACTTCGCTCGATGCATATTTTGGAATTGCTGAAAAATTAAACATCCCCGTAGGTATTCACATGGGTACAGGAGGCAATGGCACAATAAACATCAACAATCCAAAATACCGGGCTTCGCTGGGAAATCCTTTTTTGTTGGAAGATATGCTTGCGCGTCATCCTAAATTGAAGATATGGGTAATGCATGCGGGTTATCCTATGATTGATGAAATGATTGCTTTAATGGGGGCTCATGCCTATGTGTATGTGGACCTCGCAGGTATGATCTGGAGTTACCCGCTGGCGGAAATACACGCATACCTGAAACGATTGGTCCAGGCCGGTTTTGGAAAACGAATCATGTATGGAACCGATCTTTTGGTGTGGCCTAAATTACTTGAAACGTCCATAGGCGTTATTGAAAACGCAGACTATCTTTCGTTTGAACAGAAACGGGATATCTTTTTTAATAATGCAGTGCGATTCTTTCGCCTGGACGAGAGCAAATTTAAATAGTGATTTAAAATTTCCCAATGCCTCGTAACCTTTCCTTCGCTTTTTCTTTGAATCATAAATCCCTCCTGCCTAATGAATGATTGATTTTGCAGATAAAACGCATGATATTGCCAACCATTAATAGTAAGATCTTAGGTTATTTACAGAATGTTTTAAACGATTGTAATCTCATTGCCATAGTATGTCTCCAACCAGTCATAAAACACAGGTAGGTATTATCGGTGCGGGCCCGGCGGGATTAACCCTTGCATTGTTGTTGCACCGCGCTGGCATCAGTTGTGTCATCCTGGAACTGCGCACACGTCAATATGCAGAAGGCAGGGTGAGGGCGGGCTTGCTGGAGCAAAATACCGTCACATTATTTAATGAACTCGGTGTTGCGGGCAGGCTCAATAAAGAAGGACTGAAACATCACGGTGTCTTTCTGAGTTTTGATGAAGAAAGAATTCGCATTCCTTTTGATGAGCTTACCGGCGGCCGTTGTATCACAATTTATGGCCAACAGGAAATCGTCAAGGATCTTATAAAAGCATGCCTGGACAAAGGAATTGAGATACATTTCGAAGCGGAAGCAAAACAAATAACCGGGATCGGGAGTAACACACCTGCTGTTGGCTATCAGCAACACGATGCACTACATAAGCTTAACTGTGATTTTATTGCCGGTTGCGATGGCTTTCACGGCGTCGCAAGAACATGGCTTCCTGAGAATACCTACAATGAATATCGAAAAGATTATCCCTTTAGCTGGCTGGGCATACTCGCACATGCAAAACCATCGAGTGAAGAGTTAGTCTATTCCTACCACGAACGAGGATTCGCTTTACACAGCTTGCGGAGCGAGACTGTAAGTCGATTGTATATACAGGTCGAAAATGATGAGAAGCTGGACAACTGGAGCGATGACAGGATTTGGAATGAATTAAGTTTACGTTTGCATACGAAGGGATTTCATTTGAACACTGGTGAAATCTTTGAGAGGGCAATTACCCCGATGCGCAGCTTTATGATTGACAATTTGCAATTCGGTCGCCTATTCCTGGCCGGAGATGCTGCGCATATTGTTCCGCCAACCGGGGGAAAGGGATTAAACCTCGCCGTGGCAGATGTCAAATGGTTATCTGAGGCGCTTATACAATTTTATAAAAAAACTGACGAAGATTTACTGCAGGCATATACAAGTAATGCTTTGCGCAGAGTGTGGAGGGCACAGGATTTCAGTAACTTCATGACCTACCTCTTTCATAAACAGGCAGAACACGGCTCGTTTGAATATCATTTGCAGAAAGCAAAGTTTGATTATTTAAAATTGTCGAAGGCATATGCAACTACCATTGCTGAAAACTATGTGGGTTTGAAGGAAATTTAAGCATTGCGGATAGGCGATTTCGGACCTGCTGCTGCGCCTTTGCGAAGCTTCGGCGAAGCAAGTCCGGCAGGCAGGTTTCGGCTGGTCCGCTTATTTGATGCAGCGGGTTGTGGTTTCATTAGCCATAGTAAAATATAAAAACATCAATATGCAGTTTGCCAATCTGAACGGATCGACCATTCATTATAAGTTTCTACCTGGTCTCACCCCGGTAGATGATGCCATGACCTTTATGTTCATCAATTCCCTGGGAACCGATTACAGGATATGGAATGATGTTGCCGCGGAATTGAGGTATTACGGCAATATTTTATTGTTTGATAACCGCGGACACGGACTTAGCGATACAGTTGACGACGCGAATGGCATAAATGATTATGCGGATGACGCGATGGCGCTTCTTGAACATCTGTCCATAGAGCAATGTATCCCGATTGGGCTATCCGTCGGCGGATTGGTTGCCCAAATCATGGCCGTACACATTCCCAAAAAAATCCGGAAGCTGATCCTTTGTGATACCCGTCATAAAATAGGCAACGCTCAAATATGGAATGACCGGATTTCCTCGGTAAAAAAAGAAGGCTTGCGTGCTATTTCAGATGGTGTGATGCAACGATGGTTTTCCGAAAAATTCAGAAGTGAAAATGCCGCCACGGTGGCCGGTTACAAAAATATGCTGGAACGGACACCCCCGTTAGGTTATATCAAAACATGCGAAGCCATCAGGGATGCTGATCTGACTGAAATAGCAAAACAAATTAAAATCCCTTCTTTATGTATTGCAGGCTCAGAAGATAAATCGACGACGCCAGGAGAGGTAAAGAATCTTGCAGACCTGATCAAAGGGTCGAAGTTCGAAGTGATAGAAGGTTCGGGTCATATTCCTTGTGTTGATAATCCGGAACTATTAACCAAGCTTATAATTGATTTCATAAAATAATGACAGGGGATGGCAGTTGTATTACTCACAACTGACCATTCACAACTCACAACAAAACAGAAATATGCAGGACGAACAATTCAATAAAGGAATGCAAACGCGACGAAGCGTTTTAGGCGACACTCACGTTGACAAGGCAGAGGCAAACAAAACAGATTTTGATTCGGATTTCCAGGAGTACATCACGAGGAGCGCATGGGGTGATGTTTGGAGCCGGCCCGGCCTGACAAAAAGGGAAAGAAGCCTGATTGTAATCGCGTTAATGACTGCCCTGGGTCACGACGAAGAATTAGCCATGCATATACGAGCAACCAAAAATACAGGAGCAACTAAAGAGGACGTAAAAGAAGTTTTGCTACAAACTGCAGTATATGCCGGGGTGCCGGCGGCTAACAGAGCGTTTAAAATTGCCAAGGAGATTTTAGGATAATAGGATATTGGGATATTAGATATTAAGATATTTCAGACTTGAATTAAGCTGCCGACTCCAATATCCCAATACCAAATATCATAATATCAAAACTGAATACTATGAGCCAACAAGACGTAAATACGCAGCCACAATATTTGTATCCGGCATACAAGTCAACTATTCTGCGCAGCCCGACCAAACCTTTGTTGATCGTAAAGGAAAATTTGAAAAATATCAACCTACCGGTTTTTGGAGAATCTGCAATTGGTAAGTACGATAATGATCTGACTAAAAATGCTCGGAAGAATGGAGAGCCAATTGGAGAGCGGATTAAAGTAAGTGGTAAAGTCATGGATGAATATGGCCGCGCCCTGGGAGCTGTACTTATAGAAATCTGGCAAGCTAATTCAGCCGGAAGATACATTCACAAAGAAGAAATTCATGATGCGCCCCTTGATCCCAATTTTTTAGGTGCGGGAAGAATGCTGACAGACAACGATGGTCGCTATACGTTTTATACAATAAAGCCGGGAGCCTATCCGTGGGGTAATCACTACAATGCGTGGCGGCCAAATCATATACATTTCTCGGTAATTGGACACCAGATAGGACATCGCCTGGTTACTCAAATGTATTTTCCCGGTGATCCATTGTTTGAGTTTGACCCGATTTTTCAATCAGTTCCTGTTCATGCGAGGGAATTGATGATTGCCAGGTTCAACATGGATTGGACTGAGCCGGAATTTGCCCTGGCATACGAATTTAATATTGTATTAAGAGGAAAATATCAAACACCGTTTGAGTAATGCCGTATGTACGACCTGCCTGCCGCCATATTGACAAAACATTTTCCGAATTCCGATCCCGATTGCTATCGGCACTAATATCCGAAATGCAAATGATAATCTATGGACACAAATAAGCTTCCGCAGACCCCTTCACAAACCATAGGACCCTATTTTGCGTATGGGCTGACTGCCGTACAGTACGGATATGAATTTACCAGCATCATCAATAATTCACTTGTAAACGAGGCCAAAGAAGAGGACCTGATCTTTATTACAGGTAATGTATTTGACGGCGACGGCAAAACCATTCACGATGCAATGGTTGAAATATGGCATGCTGATAAAAATGGAAATTATGTCAAAGGATATGTGGATACGCCAATGACAGAAATTCCATTTAAGGGGCTGGGCAGACATGGAACCGGGACAGATACCCGGCAACGCTTTTTGTTCAAAACGATTAGGCCCGGGATGGTACATGGCCAGGCACCGCATATCAATGTTATACTTTTTATGAGGGGATCTTTAAATGTACTTTACACAAGAATTTATTTTGACGATGAGCAAAACAACAACGATCCGCTTTTGGTTTTAGTTGAGCCGGAAAGAAGATCTACCCTCATCGCAAAAAAAGAATTGAGTGATGGAAAGATCTTCTACCATTTCGACATATATATGCAAGGGGCAAAAGAAACGGTATTTTTAGATATTTAATAAAGATGATTTACCAAACAGGCATATTCTCGCAATACCTCTCCGATCCCCAAATGACCGTCGTTGTTTCTGATGAAGCATCGATTAAAAGAATGCTGCAGTTTGAAGCATCGCTTGCCGCCGCCCAGGCAACATTAGGTTTAATACCCAACAACGCCGCGGTGGAAATTGATGAAGTATTAGCGGCAACCTCCATAAGTCCTGGCGAACTCAGCGCAGGAACATTACAAAATGGTATACCCGTTGTAACCTTGCTTGAGCTGGTTAAAAACAAATTATCGGCCGATACAAAAAAGTACTTTCATTATGGCAGCACTTCGCAGGATGTTTTAGACACTGCCCAGGTTTTGATGTTCGATGAAGCTATTGGCCTGATAGAACCAGGTATTAATAGTTTAATGCTACATCTCGAAAAGCTGATTGACAGTTATGGAGACGTTCCGTGTATGGCGCGGACCCGCGGACAACATGCAATCCCAATTACATTCGGGATAAAAGTAAATGCGTGGCTTCATCCTTTGCAACGACAGCGGCAACGATTATCCGAATTAAAAAAAAGGCTGCTTGTTGTTCAGTTAGGGGGCGCGGCGGGTACTCTTTCTGGTTACCCGGAAAAAGCAACCGAATTACGAGTTGCCCTTGCTAAGGAATTGGGATTACAACCTGCGCCAGCATGGCACACACAAAGAGACAATATCGGTGAATTCACCAATTGGCTGGCAATGACAACCAGTATATTGGGAAAAATGGGCGCAGATCTATTGGTAATGGCTCAATCAGAAGTAGGCGAGGTTACGGAGAATGAAGATGGCGGTAAAAGCAGCGCCATGTCACATAAGAATAACCCGGTATTAGGCGAGGCTCTGGTTGCTATCGCAAAGATCAATTCAGGATTGCAATCACAAATATTGCTGGGAATGATTCATGTTAATGAGAGAGACGCTACCGCGTGGATACTGGAATGGATTGCCGTTCCACAAATGTTGATATATGCAGGCACCTCATTGAATCATGCCATAACGATTAGTACACAAATGAAAGTGAATACGGATCGGCTGAAAAGTAACGTCGACCGGTTTTTGAAACATAGTGCTCAACAGGGAGGTTCATAATCAAATCAATGAAACAAGTTTCACAAATAACACCGGAACAGGCTGCAGCATTGGTAAAAGATGGTGACATCATCTTTGGCGGCGGCTTTGGCATGACTGGCAACCCGACCCACCTGCTCCATGCGTTGGCAAAAACACAAACAAAAGATCTAACATACATTGGTAACAATGTTGGTGAACCCAACCTTGGCGGTGGTAAACTTCTGCTTAATGGCCAGATCAAAAAAATGATTGGCTCATTCTTCACCAGCAACCCCGATGCGGTGAAAGCAGCGCAAAGTGGTACCGTTGAATATGAATTATTGCCCCAGGGAACACTGGCAGAAGCGATCCGGGCCGGCGGAGCAGGTATCGGTGGCTTTTATACACCGACATCAGCCGGTACTGTGATTTCCAAAGGAAAGGAAATAAAGATTATCGACGGTAAAGATTATGTTTTTGAAAAAGCACTGCGCGCCAATATTGCTTTTGTTCGCGCCTGGAAGTCGGACCAGGCGGGAAATCTTCAATACCGGATGACGGAGCAGAACTTCAACAAGGCCATGGCCACTGCCGCCGACGTCGTTGTAGCCGAAGTAGAGCATATAGTTCCGTCTGGTGAAATTGAACCCGAGAATATTCATACGCCCTGTTGTTATGTAGACTATGTCGTGCAGGCCAAATTGAATGTTGAAGACCTGGGTACTTCTGCTTCAGTCAAAAGCAGCAGCAAAAAAGTTGACGATTCGCGAATGAACATGGCACGCCGCGCATTTGCTGAGCTGAAGAAAGGTGACGTTGTGAACCTGGGAATTGGCATCCCAACATTGGTTGCCGACTTGATAAAACCGGAAGATGGTATTATACTTCATACAGAAAATGGAATGCTCGGTGTTGGCCCCGAACCCGACGGCGACGCAGGCGCATTGGATTACCCGGTCAACGCCGGAAAGGTTCCCGTAACGGCATTAAAAGGCAGCAGTTATTTTGATAGTGCCGATTCCTTTGCGATGATACGTGGTGGACATATTGATGTAGCAATTATGGGTGGCCTTGAAGTGGATGAAGATGCAAATCTTGCCAACTGGGCAGTTCCCGGTAAACCGTTGCTGGGCGTAGGCGGAGCAATGGACCTCGCAAGTGGCGCAAAAAAGCTTATCATCACAATGACGCATACCAATAATGATGGTAGCTCTAAAATTGTTCCGCGTTGTAATTTACCGTTAACGGCAATGAAAGCCGTAAAGATGGTAATTACGGACCTGGCCGTTTTTAGTTACGACAATGATCAGCTTACGCTTGTAGAATTAATGCCGGGATCGACACTCGAAGAGGTTGCCAGGAAAACTTCCGCAAATTTCTTAACCCGATTGAATAATTAAGACAAACACAAAAACATCATATTCGTTTCGCATTTACGGAAGCTTGATAAAATCTTCATCTCTAACAATATTCTTATCGAGGTTCATTAATATATTGGCTGTATCTTTTGAAACCGACAGATCTTTCCTTCGAAGCTGGTAGAGACATATCGCCTTATATCCTATTGGAGTTTTTGTTTCCGTTACGTTTAAAAGGCTATCGAAGTACAGCACCTTTGATTCCAGAAGCTTTGATACAGAATCGATCGCTTCAACTTCGGATTTGTTTCCTTCTGCCTCGGATTTGTAGCTCTCGTATTCAGTCGTAGATCTGCGTTTTTCTATATTCATCAATCTTAGGTTAGCATTATATAATTCCCCAACTACTTCCATTCTCAATTTTACTCTTTCCAGGCTATCTGTAAGGGCTTCTTTCAGGAAACTGTATTTATCGCGTTGGGTGAGCGTGTCGATCCCGATAAGTTTAACCGAATCTACTTTATTGGCCGGGTCGATGGCCTTAAATCTTTCTTGAAGGTGCATGCGGAATTCCGCGAGTTTGTCGTCATGCGCGGGTTTTGGTTGGTTCTTACAACTACTGACAACAATGGCGAGCATGAACAGGGAAATGATGCATTTCATAATCCGTTGTTTCCATAAGAAAGGTACTGAATAGCTCTTAAGGAATCCGGTCGGCATATTGCTTTTAGTTTAAGCGGGCAAATTCCACAGCAATCTCCGCTCCAATCTTTGCATTGTGTTTGATCAGGGCAATATTTGTTTCAAGGCTTTCCCCTTTGGTATGATCGGCGATATATTTTAATAGGAAGGGAGTGACTTCTTTCCCGGTGATATTTTCTTCCTTTAGCGTCTTGAGAGCCTTGTGAATATAAATTTCCATCTGGTCAGCGGCGATTTCCTGGTCAGCCGGAACCGGATTGGCAATTAGAACGCCGCCATTTAATCCAAGTTTCCATTTTGTTGACAGGATAGCTGCAATTTCTCCAGCCGTATCTGACCTCAGGGGTGATTGGAATCCGCTCTTTCGGGAATAAAAGCTCGGAAACTCCTGCTGCCCAAATGTAATTACAGGCACTCCTTTTGTTTCCAGGTACTCAAGAGTGAGCCCAATGTCAAGTATCGATTTTACTCCGGCCGAAACCACGGCAACAGGTGTATTTGTCATTTCGGTAAGGTCTGCAGAAATATCCATAGTGGAGACGGCGTCTCTGTGTACGCCCCCGATTCCACCCGTTACAAAGATTCTTATTCCGGCCATCGATGCTATCCGCATTGTTGCAGCAACGGTCGTCGCACCGTAGAGATTTTTGCTGATGACATAGGGCATATCCCGAAGACTTACCTTCCATATTCCCTTCGCCTTCCCGAAATATTCAAGTTCTTCCGCTGTTAGCCCTACATGACATTTGCCGTTAAAGATGGCTATCGTTGCCGGCACCGCACCATTCGCTCTCACTGTAGCTTCTACATCCGTGGCGGTAGCTACATTTTCAGGATAGGGCATGCCATGTGAAATGATGGTAGACTCAAGGGCTACAATAGGCTTTGCGGCATTCAATGCTTCTTCTACTTCGGGATGTATCGCTAAAAAATTATTCATTTGCCGGATAAAATTTCGAAAGCAGCGAGAGTAATTTTATTTGATCAAGGTCTTTTGCGACGGCTCCTTTTACTTGCAAAACCTGCGAAGAAAGTGTGTGTGCCAGCTTTAAACAGTCTATATCTTCCATGCCCAGGTACTTTCCCGTTATATAGCCGGCTAAAGCAGCATCTCCGGCGCCGTTAGAATCAACCACTTCAACCGGAACCGCCGCTAACGTGATCACTCTATTATTGGAATATAATGTCGATCCCGCTTTGCCGTTATGCAACCAAATAAACCTGACCCCTCTTTGAAATAATTCATTCACCTGATCTTCCCTCGTGAATGCCTTTTCGGAACATATCGCCGGCAGTTCGTCTTCGTTCGGCGTAATTAAATACAATCCGTCAAGTTCTATCGTTTTCAATTTTAATGCTGGCGGAACAGCAACGGGCTCTATAATAAGGGGAACCCCTGCCTGTTTGCTAAAGGTAAGAAGCCATTGTAGTGTTCCTGCCGAAACATTTGTGTCAGCGATGATCCATGACGCCGTCTTTAATAAATCTTTGCGTTCCTCCAAATGTTCAGGAGCCAGGACTTGGGTAAGGTGGTTGGTTAAAAAACCCGTAAACAGCGTTCCATTCTTTTCAATTATGGCTGTGTATTTGCCGGAAGATCGATCAATGGTCAATGAAGCATCCAGGCTAACGCCTGCTTTGGTAGAAACTTCCTTTAGCCAAACTCCATCGCCATCATTCCCAAATACGCTGATCAATTCAACGGGAACATTAAGTAGCGCAAGTTGATGTGCAATATTGCGGCTAACTCCCCCTGCCGTTTTATTAACAGTCACAAAGTTGGTGGTGGCAGGTAATATTTCACCTTCCATATAAAACAATTCATCAACGAGTGAACCTCCTATACAAACAACTGGTCCGGGCATGTAACAAAAATAGATGTGATGGCTTATTCTTCCTTTCTTTTAACAATTAAGTACCAGTCATTATCCAAAGGCAAATAACCGTAGTCATAACAATAGGCATACGTTTTACCACTTTTGGTTGTATACGTATGAGTCAGGTACTTAAATTGAAATCCTAAACGCTGAAGCTTTTCTTTGTTGGCCTTTGCCGTTTCCTCAGTGTCCGGTAAAACTGATGCCAGTATTTTCCGGTTCTTTAGCAACGTATTGTTTATATTCCTTACATAGCTGCTGTAATTGCCTCTTGCCTTCTGTTGATTATTATAATTGTTTCTGCAGTTATCATCGCAAAATTTCTTGTCGATCCTTCCTTTTAAGGGTCTGCCGCAGGCTAAACACTTTCTTACATCACTGGGAATTAGGGCCATATTAATTCTTTATGAAAGTAAGTTACGGCAGTTTTATCCGTGTGCAAACGTTTTTACACGTTTAGCTTCGGGAATAAACGGTTAAAAACCGACTCAGGCCTTCATGGAAATACATCTTTGTTCCGTCAATCCGATGATGGGTTGGCTGAGATAACAAAATTTAAAACCGTCCCGAAAAATCGGGGCACAAAATTTAAAACTATGTACGCATTAAAGAACAAAGTGCAATTGATTGGCAACCTGGGTGGAAAACCAGAAGTAAAAGAAATGGAAAGCGGCAAGAAGTTGGCGACTTTTAACATTGCCACAAATGAAACCTATCGTAACGCGAAAGGCGACAAGATAACAGAAACACAGTGGCACCGCGCTGTAGCCTGGGGTAAGGTAGCCGAGATCGCTGAAAAGTACCTGGATAAAGGAAAAGAGGTAGCTATTGAAGGCAAACTCGTTAATCGCAGCTATAATGATAAGGATGGGAATAAGAAGTACATCACCGAAGTGCAGGTGAATGAGTTATTGTTGCTTGGAAGTAAAGTAGCGGCAGATTAATTGTTCAATGCCACAGACCCGGATTTAGCCCGAAGACCGTTTTCAGAAGGTTAGATCCGGGAGTCTGTGGCTTTTTTTCTTTTAAGGATAGACCGACCTATATAAAGGATGGATTTTGTCGCAGAAATACATCACTAATTTAATACTCATTGATAGTATTGTGCCTGAAGTCAAAGGTTCCGAAAAAGTAATAGCCGATGACCACATAGTCCAAAGCTTAATCTGCCCAATATTGCATCGATCGTCCTCTTCAGAGGAAAACCACGGGAATATCCTGTCTCATAAACAAATTCCTCCGTGTAAATCTGTATAATTCCCGGCAAAATCACCTGATAAAGCTTAATCTCGCCATAAATTGAATTGATTGTTAACTTCAGGAGAAATCATCGGAAAATGCGAGGCCCATATATTAATTCTTGCATGTAAATCTGTGTAATCTGTGGCAATAATTCCCGACATAAGCAATACCATGTTCAACCTGGCCGCTGATTTCGTCAATCAAACCGGCCGGAATATTTTTCTCACTGGAAAAGCGGGTACAGGCAAGACCACTTTTCTAAAGTATATCCGCGCAAACAGTCCAAAACAAATGGCAGTAGTGGCCCCAACCGGAGTTGCGGCTATCAATGCAGGCGGAGTTACTATTCATTCTTTTTTTCAAATACCATTTTCACCCTTTATTCCCGAATCAAACGAATTCGGTCTCAACAATGAGGTAGTCGACAAACAAAACCTCCTTGGCCGGCTGCGATTGACGAATGAAAAACGGAAGGCCATCCAGGAATTGGAATTATTGATTATCGATGAGGTCAGCATGGTTCGCTGTGATACCCTTGACGCGATCGACACTGTATTGCGACAGGTCCGTCAACGAAGACTTGAACAGTTTGGTGGAGTCCAGGTACTATTTATAGGCGATATGTTTCAATTGCCTCCCGTAGCTTCAGAAGCTGAGTGGCAGCTTTTATCCCAGTATTATGATAGCCCTTATTTCTTTGATAGCCGGGTCATACACGAAAGGGCGCCCGTTCATGTTGAGTTTACAAAAATCTACCGGCAGAGCGAAGAGCGATTGATCGACCTATTAAACCAGGTTCGCAATAACGAATTAAACGGTGAGGGTATTTCTACGCTCAGCAGCCGTTATATTCCTGGTTTCAAGGCCGACACCGACGATGGCTATATACTACTAACTACTCATAACAGGAAGGCCGATTCTATCAATAACGAACATCTGCAAAAAATAAGAGGACCGGAGTACAAACTGAAAGCGATCATTGAGGGAGATTTTCCCGAGAAAGCCTATCCGGCTGAAACCGGTTTGACCTTAAAGACGGGAGCGCAGGTGATGTTTCTTAAAAACGATACACCAGACCGGGGTAAGAGATATTACAATGGTAAGATCGGTGTGGTAACAAAAGTTGAAGAAGATAAGGTATTCGTGCAGTGTGGCAACGAGCCCTTCGAAATTGAAGTAG
>Ga0207675_100001227_pt1 | contig 25579 bp, 39 predicted proteins | sample KBSSwiS42_FD_184305 | JGI IMG/M metagenome (GOLD analysis project Ga0207675, IMG submission 184305) | Switchgrass rhizosphere microbial communities from Kellogg Biological Station, Michigan, USA - KBS Switchgrass S4-2 (SPAdes) (version 2) | ecosystem: Host-associated > Plants > Roots >...
CACGACGGCGTCGCCTGTGCAAATTGCTGGGACGACGCACAGTTCTTTGCGGCCGCAACGAATCATCTTGCGCCGGTCTTCCCGCACCGTCGCTTCCGTAATCGCGCCGCATTTCCAGCACAACGCATCGTCGTCAGCAAAGAACTTTGCGTCGTCCCAGCAATTTGCACAGGCGACGCCGTCGTGTCGCGATTCGACAGAGGCGCCGCACACCACACAGGCCTGCGGATAGACCAGCGCGAGCACTGAATCGTGAATTCTATCAATCGAGACTACGCCGGAACCGAGCATGGTTTCGCAAAAGCAAAGCGGCCACCCTATCAGAGTGGCCGCAGATTATGTCACAAGTTGTACTGATCGTTGGCGTAGAACTAGTCCTCATCGTCTGAGGCTTGCCCGCGCTCGATCAAATCCTGACAGCGAATGCAATGGCGCGCCCACGGGACCGCTTCCAAACGCTTCTCTTGAATCGGCTGCCCGCAGCTGGCGCATTTGCCGTAATCACCGTCGCCGATTCGTTCCAAAGCCGTATCGATCGATTGCAACAGTTGCCGATCATTCGTAGACATCGACATCAATAATTCTTTTGTATACGCGTTCGCCGCCATGTCGGCCGGATCCTGCGTGGCTTCCGCATCGCGTTCGCGGCTGTACGCTTCCGCTGCCTGCACCTGTCCCAGCAGCGACTCGCGCCGCTGTAATAGCTTGTCTTGATACGTTTTTGCTTTTCGTTTATCCATTAGTGCTTTCGACTCCTAACCAACAATTTTCATTTCTGATACGGCAACCCGCGATTGATCGCATACGCTCGGTACAATTGCTCAAGGGCAAGCACACGCGCAATTTCATGTGTCAGAGTCAGACGCGTCAATCGCCAACGAACATCAGCTCGAGATTGCACTTCCGGTGAAAGCCCGTCCGGTCCACCGATCACGACCGCGATTTCCTTCACCGAATCGTTTTCCCAACGCAGCACCCGAGCGGCCAATTCTTCTGAACTCCAGTCACGACCATTCAGATCCAGCAAAACAGTAAGGGTCGAATCTCCAATCGCTTCTAGAATCCGCGCCGACTCTTTATTAATGGCCGCTGCGTCCCGCGTTCGCCCTTCTTTGACCTCAACCACTTCGCAACGCGTAAAACGCGACAGTCGTTTTGCGTATTCGTCGATCAGCGACCGCAACCGCGCGTCTTTCGTCTTGCCGGGCCAGATGAAGCGAATCCGCATATCAGACATCAGACGTCAGAGATCAGACATCAGTTGCGGTTTTCTGACTTCTGATGTCTGATTTGAGATGTCTGTTCTTCCCTCGCCAACCGCTCATACAAATTCTTTCGACTGATGCCGAGGATGCGCGCGGCCTCAGCCTTGTTCCCGTTTGTCGAAGCCAACACTTCACGAATGTAGTTCGCTTCAATTTCTGCGAGCGTCGGTCTCCGATCCTGTCGCGATCGTCCATCAGCAGCAGCGCGTAAACCCTCCGGCAGATCGAGGACATCGATACTTGATCCGTTGGCGACGATCGCTGCGCGCTCAATGATGTTTGCCAGCTCGCGAACGTTGCCGGGAAAATCGTAATTTTTCAAATATCGCATTGCTTCGGCCGATATTCGTTTCGCACGTGTACCGTGCTTGGTTGAATAAGTCGTCGCGAACTGTCGCGCCAAACCGTCCAAGTCTTTCTGACGCTCGCGCAGCGGCGGCACATCAATGTGGACGACGTTCAGCCGGTAAAACAGATCGTCGCGAAAAGCGCGCCTTTCAACCGCGTTCTTAAGGTCCGCGTTCGTCAACGCGATCAGCCGGGCATCGACTGAAATCGTTTTTCGTCCACCCAGCCGTTCGAACTCTCGCTGTTCGATGACGCGCAATAACTTTGCTTGCGCATCGAGTGTCAGATGCGCAATCTCATCGAGCACGAGCGTCCCGCGATGCGCTGCTTCCAAACGACCTGGCTTCGCTTCAGTCGCGCCCGTGAACGCACCCCGCTCGTAACCGAACAGTTCAGCTTCCAGCAAATCAGCCGGTAAAGTCGCGCAGTCGATCTTCACCAACGCCTGCGCGGCTCGGCGCGAACGCGAATGGATGAAACTCGCGAATGCCTCTTTGCCCGCGCCGGACTCGCCCGTAATCAAAACGTTAGCGTCAGTGGCGGCAACGCGTTCGGCCATCGCGGCCGCTTCGCGCATCGCCTCTGATAACGCCACCAGCTCGAGCACTAATCCTCTTTCAAAGAACTCGCCGCTTCAGATCGAGAACTTGAAATTTGAGAGTCCAAAACTTCGGGCGAAACGTCCAGCCGCTTCGCTTCACGCCACAGATATTCGAGGTCGTAAAAACGGCGCGCTTTTTCGTCGAAGACGTGCACGATGAAATCGCCGTAGTCAATGAGAATCCATTCCGCTGCCTGGTAACCTTCGACGCGCGCTGCCGGCGAACCGTGCCGTTTGAGCTGATCGACAACTTCGTCGCTAATCGCCTGCATCTGTCGCTTGTTCGCACCGGTCGAGATGACGAAGAAATCGGTGAAAGTCACGACGCCGCGCAGATCCAACACCGTCAAATCGATCGCCTTCTTGTCCGCGGCAGCATGCAAAGCCCTGCGAATGCGCTCGTCGAAATCAGCTGGGTTGGCGGGCGTTGAGGCTGCGCTGCGACGGCCTACGCCGGCCGCCTGCACTTCCGAACTCAAAACTTTTTCTTTCAGATTTTGACTCATTAGTTCCTGTAAAGCTCGTACTTCTCAATGTAATTCGCCACTTCAGGCGGCACCATTTTCCTTAACTCCGTCAGCTTCCCATTCTTCGCGGCCGCGCGGATTGCTGTCGCGGAAACGTCTTCAAAGACGGCGTCAGTCACAAACACTTGCGGACTTGAAGACGCAGTGACAATTTCCTGAATCGCTCCCGCACCCTTCCCGCGAACGTCAGCGACATTCGCGCGGACCTCGTCCGCCGGCAATTCATATCCGGGCCGCGTTACGACGATGTGATCGCACATCGTCAGAAGCCGTTGCCATTCGCGCCAGGTCGTAACCTCAGCCCACGAGTCCGCCCCCATGACAAAGAACAGACGACAGTCGCTGCCGAGCACCTGCTGCATGCGCGCAACTGTTTCAACTGCGTACGGCCGGTCGGGATGATCCAACTCAGCTGTCGAAATCGTCACCCGCTCGTCGTGCTGAGTCGCGAGCGCGAGCATCGCAAATCGATGAAACACTGAGGTGATCCCCGCGCCGCGTTTATGCGGCGGCACGCAAGCCGGAATCAAAATCACTTCATCGAGTTCAAATAACTGCTGCACGCCGCGCGCCACTTTCAAATGGCCGTTGTGCACCGGATCAAACGTGCCGCCGTAAATAGCTGCGCGTCTTGGTCGCATCACTGAAGCAAAAGGTTGCGCCCGCCGTACGAATTCAGAACCGACCTAAAACCTTGTCGTTCCGCTGCCAACCAACAAGGATTCGCCCACATGCGTCGTCGCTTGCGCGCTCTCGTTCGTGCGCAATTCATCGAGTTCACGCGCGATAGCGTGCAACAACTCACGGAGGCCTTTGTTCGCGACTGCCGAAATCGCGAAGAAGGGACGTCCGTCCTGCTCAGCCCGTTCACGCAGTCTTTCAAGCCGCTCAGGTTCATCAAGCGCGTCAATCTTTGTCGCGACTACGAACTGAGTCCGTTCTGCCAGACGCGGATCGTACGCAGCCAACTCGTGATTAATCACTTCATAGTCACTGGCCGCATCGCGACCTGACGCAGATGAAACATCGACGAGATGCAGTAACAACTTCGTTCGTTCGATGTGGCGCAAAAACCTATCGCCAAGTCCGTGGCCTTCGTGCGCGCCTTCGATCAATCCCGGAATATCGGCGATCACAAAGGTGCGGAAGTCGCCCAAGTCCACCACGCCCAGATGTGGTTCAAGCGTCGTGAACGGATAATCCGCAATTTTCGGATGCGCGGCGGAAACAGTCGAAATAAAGGTCGACTTCCCCGCATTCGGAAACCCGACAAGACCCACGTCCGCGAGCAATTTCAGTTCAAGCTGAAATTCAAACTCTTCGCCCGCGCTTCCTTCCTGGTGATAGCGCGGAGCACGATTCGTTGACGTCGCAAAGTGCGCATTGCCAAAACCGCCGCGACCGCCGCGCGCCGCGAGCCAACGTGCCGCATCCTGCTCCAGGTCGCACAACAACTCATCCGTGCGAGGATCGAAAATCTGAGTGCCCACCGGGACGCGCACGATCGCGTCATCACCTTCTTTGCCGGATCGGTTGCTGCCCTCACCATGCATGCCGCGACCGGCGATGTGCAGCGGGTTGTACTTCAAATGCAACAGAGTGTTCAGCGAGCCGTCGGCCTGGATCCACACATCGCCACCGCGGCCACCATCGCCGCCGGACGGCCCACCGCGCGGCACGAACTTCTCGCGACGAAAAGCCGTCACGCCGTTGCCGCCGTTGCCACCTTGTACCCGGATCTTTGCCCTGTCGATGAACATCTCAGCACCGCCTGCTTAGCGGTCAATCGCAGAACCGCCTGCGTCAGCGGGCGGGTAATTCAGATCTTCAAATCTCAGATCTCAGATTCCAATTTCAGATCCCAACTTCCAGATTCAAAAAACAAAATGCGCGCCCGGCGTACCTGAGGGTCGTCGAGCGGCGCATTCAATTGGTTCGATTGAACAATTCTTCGCTTAAATCCCGACTACTGCGCTGGGTACACGCTGATGAATTTTCCAGAGCGCCCCTTGTCCTCAAACTTCACGATGCCGTCAATCAATGCAAACAGAGTGTCATCTTTGCCACGGCCGACGTTCTGGCCCGGCTTCCATTTCGTGCCGCGCTGGCGCGCGAGGATGTTTCCGCCGAGTACGCGCTCGCCGCCAAACTTCTTCAGGCCGAGCCGCTGCGAATTTGAATCGCGCCCGTTTCTGGATGAACCTACGCCCTTCTTATGAGCCATAAAACCATTTCCGATTTTCGATTGCCGATTTCCGATTGGTTCTTGTGCAATCGGCAATTGGCAATTGGCAATCAGCAACCCTCCTAACCAATCGAATCTATCTTAAGAGTCGTGTATCCCTGCCGGTGACCTTTCGTCCGTTTGTACTGCTTACGCCGCTTCTTTTTGAATACAACAATCTTTGGCGCGCGACCATGATCCACAACGGTCGCTGTCACCTTTGCTCCCTCAACCAAAGGCAAGCCAGCTTTCGTTTCTTTGCCCTCACCAACGGCCAGCACTTCAAGATCGACAGAGGCGCCGACTTCATCTTTCAGTGACGGCACGCGCACAGTGGAACCTGGTTCGACAGTAAATTGCTTGCCGCCAGTTCTGATAATTGCGATCGACATTTTCTTTCCTCACCCTCTCAGACGGCGATATGCGCTACTGAAAAGTCGATTATTATAAAGTCACGCCGCAGCCTCAGTCAAAGCCGCAGAGGCCTTGGAATTGCTGCGATTCCCATTAGTCAACAAAAAGTCATCCAAAAAGTGAGTGGAGATGTTTCCGGACTGAAAATTCGGGTCATTCATGATTTTCAGGTGCAGCGGAATAGTCGTTTTGATGCCTTCCACCACCATCGCTTCAAGCGCACGCCGCATACGCGCGATTGCCAGTTCGCGCGTCCGCGCGTGCACGATCACTTTGGCAATCAGCGAATCATAAAACGGCGGCACGCGGTATTCGGGATAAACGTAAGTATCGACGCGGACGCCGGGTCCGCCCGGCAGATTGAATGCAGTGATCTTGCCTGGCGATGGAGTAAAGGTCTCAGGGTTCTCGGCGTTGATGCGGCATTCAATCGCGTGGCCAACCATCAGCACATCCTCTTGCGAGAAGCCAAGCGGATCTCCTTCAGCGATCCGAATCTGGTTACGCACAATGTCAGTAAGCGTAATCATCTCGGTTACCGGGTGCTCAACCTGAATGCGCGTGTTCATCTCCATGAAATAGAAGCGGCCATCTTCATCGAGCAAAAACTCAAACGTACCGGCGCTGGAATAACCGATCGACTTGCAGGCGGCGACGGCAGTCTCGCCCATCTGGCTTCTCAGTTCGGGCGTCATCATCGGCGCCGGGGCTTCCTCGAGCAGTTTTTGATGGCGCCGCTGAATCGAACACTCACGCTCGCCGAGATATGCGCAGTTGCCGTGTTCGTCGGCGAGTACCTGGATTTCGATGTGCCGAGGCCTTTCGACGTATCGCTCAATGTAGACATCGCCGTTCTTGAACGCGGCCGCCGCTTCCGTCGAAGCCGTTTCCAACGCATGCGCGAGTTCTTTTTCAGAATAGACGATGCGCATACCGCGACCACCGCCACCGCCGGAAGCTTTGACGATCACTGGGTAACCAATCTCATTGGCAAGCTTCGCAGCTTCCTCCGGTGACTCAATCGCGTTCTCGCTGCCGGGAAGAATAGGGACACCCGCGGCTTTCATCGCGTTGCGCGCGGCAACTTTTTCACCCATCAACTGAATGATGCTCGGCCGCGGCCCAATGAATTTGATGTTGCAGGCTTCGCAAATCTCTGCGAAGTAAGCTGACTCAGCGAGGAAACCGTAGCCCGGATGGATGGCGTCAACGTTAAAAAGTTCCGCGGCGCTGATAATGGCCGGAATATTCAGATAGCTTTGTGCCGAAGGCGCGGGACCAATGCAAACAGATTCGTCGGCAAACCGGACGTGCAACGAGTCGCGATCGACGTCGCTGTGCACGGCAACCGTGCCAATACCCATCTCTTTACACGTCCAGATGATGCGACAGGCAATCTCGCCGCGGTTGGCGACGAGAATTTTTCGAAAGCGACGTTGTCCGTTGCTCATAAAGTCCAAAGTCCAAAGTCCCATGTCCAAAGTCAATAAAGCCAATCGGACGTTGGACTTTGGACTAGCCCTGCTTGATTCCGAAAAGCGGCTGACCAAATTCGACGGCCTGACCGTTCTCGACATATATCTTCACGACTTCGCCCGAGGCCTCAGCCTGAATTTCGTTCATCAGCTTCATGGCTTCGATTATGCAGACAACGGTGTCGGCTTCGACGTGACTGCCGATGCGCACGAAACTCTCTGCATTCGGCGACGGAGCTCGATAGAACGTGCCGACGATAGGCGAGGTGATGCGGTGCAGACCCTGATCTTCAGAAGCGGCTTCTTCAGCTTGCGCTCCGGGATGTGGCGGAGTCGCGTATGGCACACTCTGTACCGCGCTTTGCGTTGTCGCCGGAATCGCATGAGGTTCAGCCGCCGGCAACACGGGCGCAACCGGTGACTGATTCGGGTACAGATTTCGGCCAACCTTGACATGAAATCCTTCGCGCTCAAGTTCAAAATCGGTGAGCGCATTATCGGTAATCAGCCCAATCAACTCCCGCAGCTCGTCCATGTTGATAGAGGCCTCAAGATGCTTCGGCAAGGGACGATGCCGGCGACGACCGCGATCTCGATCACGATGACCACGTTCCGGCCGTGGCTCGTTCGATTGTTCGGCAGCAGGTGGTTGAGATTCTTGATTGTTCATCGCTCGTTTGACTCCGGCCGACATAGAAACCTCCAGGGTGTTGGTTTCCGCCAAGTTACCAGCGGGGTGTCAGTGCGCAAACAAGTCCTATTAAAGCAAAAGCCCCGCGATGCGCAAAAGGCCAGGCGGAGCTTTGTCGTGCTGGACGGTCTTACTCTTCGCTGTCAGACTCGTCTTTGGTTTCCGATTTTGATTCAGTGCCCTTCTTTTTTGAGCCACCTTTGGTGCGCTTCCTGGCTGCTTCTTCGGCGGCCGCTTCGCGCGGATTGCCCAGCAATTCGATGATTGCGAGTTCGGCGCCATCACCGGCACGCCGGCCCAGCTTAATAATTCTGGTGTAGCCGCCGGGACGATCCTTGAAGCGCTCGCCAAACTCGTCGAACAGGCGCTTCACGGCCGACACACCGGCGGTGCGCGGCGGGACGATTTGACCGCGACGTCCAGTTTCAGCGCCGCGACCAAAATTGCCGGCGTGAAAGAACGCCGCCGCCTGACGGCGCAAATGAACACCGCGCACTTCGGAGCCGTTGCCTTCCAAACTCGCCGCGTGGCGCGACAGTGTGATGGCGCGCTCAACAAACGGGCGTAGTTCTTTCGCTTTCGGAAGGGTCGTTACGATTCGTTCGTCACGAGAATTAATGAGGGACGTCGCCAGATTTCGCAACATCGAGATGCGATGCTCCGTGTCTCGTCCTAGTTTTCGATGTGCCTTTCGATGACGCATGAGCTTGTTCTCTTTGTGGCACGGGCTCGCCCGTAATCACACGCAGGATGCGCGAGCCACTGTCCTTTTACTGCACCGCCGTTTCAAATTCGTCTTCGCCGGCGTCGCCTTCACCTTCGTCGCCGCCTTCAAATCCCATTTCGCTGTCGCCCGTTCCCGGAATCGGATTGCCCTGCTCGTCAAACTGCATTCCGAAATCCAGACCCATGCCCCGCAGGATGTCGCGGATTTCACCCAAAGACTTCTTGCCGAAGTTCTTGGTGGCGAGCATCTCGCGCTCTGAACGCTGTACGAGATCCCGAATCGTCTTGATACCGGCATTCTTCAAACAATTGTAAGAACGGACTGACAACTCGAGTTCATCAACCGAGCGATCAAGCTGATCGTTGCGCGGTAAAGGCGCGCGTTCGGCCTGTTGATAGCTGTAGTCTTCGGTGTCCTCTTCAAAGTTAATAAAGATCGCCATATGATCCTTGATCAACTTTGCGGCCAGGCCGATCGCATCATCTGGCTTGATCGAGCCGTCCGTCCAAACTTCGATCGTCAGCTTGTCGTATTCGGTGTTTTGACCGAGGCGTGCCGCGTCAACCGCGTAGTTCACCTTCTTGACGGGCGTGTGCACCGAATCAATCGGAATGTAGCCGAGCGAAAGATCTTCGTCGAAGTTTCGATCCGCCGAAACGTAACCGCGGCCGCGCTTGAGGCGCATTTCGATATTCAGAGAGCCACCGCTGCTGAGCGTCGCGATGTGCACAGTTGGGTCGAGAATCTCGACATCAGCGTCTGTTTGAATATCGCCGGCGGTGACTTCCCCCGCGCCCGTCTTTGAAATCGTCAACGTCTTCGGCTCGTTGCCGTGCAGCATGAACGGCACCTGCTTCAGGTTGAGGATGACGTCGGTCGCGTCTTCGACGGTGCCTTTGATCGAGGAGAACTCGTGCTCCACACCTTCGATCTTCACCGCGGTAATCGCGGCGCCTTCAATTGAAGAAAGCAACGCCCGTCGCAGCGAATTGCCGACCGTCGTGCCAAACCCACGTTCGAATGGTTGCGCCGAAAACCGGCCGTAACGTTCGGTGAGCGTGTCACTGTCTGCCGCCAAACGCCGCGGCATCTGAAAACCTGTCCAAAGATTATTTTGATCCATAACTTACCATCGATGTTTGAGGAGAAGCGCGCGAACCGTCGCTGCAGTCGCACGGTTCGCACGCGCGTATTAACTACTTGCTATAAAGCTCCACAATGAGTTGCTCGTTAATCGAGCGATCAATATCCTCACGCGTCGGCAGCCCGGTGATCGACGCCGCCATGTCCGCGCCGCCTGCGGAAATCCACGACGGACGTCCACGGCCGGCGGCAGTCTGCCACGCGCCTTCAACGTGCACATTCTTGCGACTCGCGTCCTTCACCGTCAGCACGTCGCCCGACTTCACTTGATACGAGGGAATGTCTACCTTGCGGTCGTTAACCAGCACGTGCCCGTGATTGACGAGCTGCCGCGCCTGTCGCCTCGAAGTCGAAAAGCCCGCGCGATAAATCGCATTATCCAAACGACGTTCGAGCAAGAACAGCAGGTTCTCGCCCGTGATGCCTTTCATGCGCGCGGCGCGTTCGAAGTAATTTCGGAACTGCCCTTCGAGAATGAAATAAATTCGTTTGACTTTCTGCTTTTCGCGCAGCTGCTGGCCGTAACCCGCCAGCGCTTTGCCGCGCCGCATGGAATTGCCGTGTTGTCCGGGCGGTTGTGTGCCGCGCTTCTCAATCGGACAAGATGGTTTGTAGCAACGGTCGCCCTTGAGGAAAAGTTTTGCGCCTTCGCGGCGGCACAAGCGGCACACCGCATCTCGATACCTAGCCAATCGTTTCTGCCTCCAGTCTACTAACTACTTAGACGGAAAAGTTTACAGGTCGCTTTTCTTGAATTTGAATCTGGAATCTTGGATTTTCAAATCCTGAATTCGAAATTCCCGCGACCCTTCATCCTTTAGGTCAATGTTCTTGCCAATTGTCGATTTCCGAATGCCGATTCATAACGCGTTTTTGCCAATCGACAATTGGCAATCGCAAATCGGCAATGCCCTACACTCTCCGCCGCTTCGGCGGTCTGCATCCGTTATGCGGAATTGGAGTCGTGTCGCGAATCGCGGTCACGCGAATTCCTGCGTTGTTAATGGCGCGAATCGCCGACTCGCGGCCACCCCCCGGTCCCTTCACGCGCACCTCGCATTGCTGCACGCCAGCTTCCATCGCCTTGCGCGCGGCTTCATACGCCGCCTGCTGCGCCGCGAACGGAGTGCCTTTCCGCGATCCCCGGAAACCGCGCGCGCCCGACGACGACTGCGCAATCAGATTTCCTTCGAGATCCGTAATTGAGATCATCGTGTTGTTGAACGATGCCGCGATGTAAGCGATCCCAGCCGGGATATTCTTCTTCTCTTTTTTGCGGAAGACCTTTTTCTTGCCACCCGCTGTTGGTGCTTTTGCCATTATTTCTTACCAGGTGCTTTCTTCTTCGCAACGGTTGCGCGACGGGGCCCTTTGCGTGTGCGCGCGTTGGTATGCGTGCGCTGGCCGCGCACCGGAAGTCCGCGACGATGACGCAGGCCGCGATAAGCACCGATGTCCATCAGACGCTTGATGTCCATCTGGATACGCTTACGCAAGTCGCCTTCGATTTCGCCCTGCGCCTCAAGAATCGAGCGAATACGACTCAGCTCTTCTTCGCTCAAGTCGCGAACGCGCGTGTCGACGCTGACCTGCGCTTCATTCAAAATCGAAGCCGAGCGCGATCGACCAATTCCATAAATGTATGTAAGACCGATCTCAGCGCGCTTATTCGGCGGAAGATCAACACCTGCTACACGAGCCATACTTTTGAATCTTGAATTTCGAGCTTGAATTTGCGCCAACGCGGTCGAACTCAATCTCGAAACTTGTCACTCCTATTTCTGTCTTTGCTTGTGCTTGGGATTCGTGCAGATTACGCGCACTACACCCTTGCGGTGAATCACCTTGCACTTGTCGCAAATTTTTCTAACGGAAGCCCGAACCTTCATGTTTAATACCGATTACTTGTAGCGATATGTAATGCGCCCACGGTTGAGATCGTAGGGAGACAACTCAACCAAAACTCGATCACCTGGAAGAATTCTGATGAAATGCTTGCGCATCTTTCCCGAGATATGCGCCAGCACCTGATGCTGATTGTCTTCAAGCTCCACTCGGAACATTGCGTTCGGCAGAGTCTCGAGGACCTTGGCCATGACCTCTATCGCTTCTTCCTTCGCCATACAGCCATAGGCGCAATTCCGCCTTTAGTGGCAAACTTTGGATACTAACACGCGCCCCAAGCAATTGCCAAGCCGCGACAAGACGCTATTAAGCGGCCACGATTATCGAATCACCACTAACGGCTTCTTTAACCAGCGTAAGGACTTCCGGCCCTTCCTCCGTGACCGCAATCGTATGCTCAACGTGAGCGCTCGGCTTGCCGTCAAGCGTGACGACGGTCCATCCGTCTTTTAGGGTTTTAGTGTGATGGGAACCGATATTAATCATCGGCTCGACCGCAAAGACATATCCAGCCCGGATTTTGGGGCCCTTGCCAGGTATTCCGTAATTTGGAATCTGCGGATCTTCGTGCATCCGACGGCCAATCCCATGGCCAACGTAGTCGCGAACCACAGAATATCCATGCGACTCAGCATGCTGCTGGACAGCGTAGCCGATGTCACCGAGATGATTGCCGGCGCGGCACTTATCGATTGCCAGTTCCAGGCATTGTCTGGTAACGCGCAGCAATTTCCACAACTCATCCGATACACGGCCAACCGGAACAGTCGTTGCCGTGTCGCCCACAAATCCGTCGAGTGTCGCGCCAACATCAATGGAAAAAATGTCGCCTTCTCTCAATTCGTACTTCGAGGGGAAGCCGTGCACGACCTGCTCGTTGACGGACGCGCAGATCGAATACGGAAACCCGTTGTAGCCTTTGAAAGTCGGATACGCACCGCCGTCCCGAATCATTTTGTCAGCCGCATCGTTGATTTCCAGGGTCGTCACGCCGGGCAACGCCATCTTGCGCAGCTCCTGCAAGACGCTGCCGACCAACTGGCCGGCTGCGCGCATCTTGTCGATCTCTTTTCGCGACTTCCCAATAATCATTGTTTAGCCTAAAACCCGCTGAACATCTGCGTAGATCTTTTCAACCTCACGCGTTCCATCGATACGATGCAGTCGATTGCTGCGCTCGTAGTAATTCAGCAACGGCGCCGTTTCGCTTGCGTATGTTTCCAGACGCACCTGAATCTTTTCCGGCGCATCGTCCGCGCGATGAAGCAATTCCCTTTCGGGATGCAGGTCGCAACGATTATCAAATTTCGGCGGCTTGAAATAGATGTTGTAAATCTCGCCGCAAACAGAACACGTGCGCCGTCCGGTCAGGCGCTTCATCAACAATTCGGTCGGCACATCGATCAGAATTGCTTTGATGCCCTTGCCTTGTCGCTCGGCGAGATGTTCAAGCATCTCTGCCTGCGCGGCGGTGCGCGGAAAGCCGTCGAGAATATAGCCATTGCGACAATCGTCCTGCGACGTTCGCTCTTCGACGACGCGAATCACGATCTGGTCGGGAATCAGTCGTCCGGCTTGCTGAATGTCGCGGACTTCATTTGCGAGGGGCGTGTTCGCCTCTGCCAGAGAGCGAAAAATGTCGCCGGTCGAAATCTGCGGCAGACCCATCCGCTCTTGCAGCAAACGCGCCTGCGTGCCTTTGCCGGCACCGGGCGCGCCGATTAACACGATGATAGTGGCCATGGCGACAAGTGACGAGTTACAAGTAACAGGTCGGAATAACTTGTCACCTGTCACTCGTCACTTGTCACTGATTTCACGCTCTGCGCCCGCGCAGCCTTCCTCCGGCGCCAAGAAAGCCTTCGTAGTTACGCATTACAAGTTGCGCTTCAATCTGTGCAACGGTGTCCATGGCCACGCCGACGAGAATCAGAAGACTGGTGCCGCCGAAATAAAACTGATAACCCATGCCGTTCGGAATCCAGCCAAGTCCCGGCGTCGTGGTGACGAACGCTTCCAGCCACTGGCCAATGATCGGCAAACGTCCAACCTTGTACCCGCTGAGCATGAACTGTGGCAGAAACGCGACCATCGCGAGATAAATGGCGCCGACAAAGGTCAGGCGCGTGAGAATCGTATTCAGATATTCCGCCGTCTGCCGCCCGGGGCGAATGCCCGGCATGAATCCGCCGTGCTTGCGGAGATTGTCCGCAACTTCTTCGACGTTGAAGACGATCGAGACGTAGAAGAACGTGAAGAAAATAATCAGCGACAAGAAGATCAGCTCGTAGTACGGATCGCCCGCGTGAAACAACTGGAAGAATTTGAAGATGCTGCCGTACCAGTTATTCGGGTTCTTCGGCGGAAACGCGGAGAACAAGCTCTGCGGCATCGACAGCACGGACGAAGCGAAGATCACGGGAATCACGCCTCCCATGTTCAGCTTCAAGGGCATAGTCGTCTGCTGTCCGCCAACCATCTGCCGGCCCACGTGACGTTTCGCGTAACTGACGGCGATCTTGCGACGTGCTGATTCGACGAAAACTATGAAGGCAATGATCGCAACCAGCGCCAGCACCATAGCGAGCACGCCGACGATTTCCAGAGTGTCGCCGCCCCCCACGCGACCCATCACCTGCTGGACGCCGCGCGGCAACCCGATCACGATACCGGCAAAAATCAGAAGCGAAATGCCGTTACCGATCCCGCGCTCAGTAATCTGCTCGCCGAGCCACATGACGAAAATCGTCCCGGTCGTGAGCGTCAAAACCGTCGTAAACAAGAATCCCCACGTCGGCGCGCCGACGCCGTTGATTTGCAGCCAATGCGCAACAAAGGTTGTTTGCAACGCTCCCAACCCGACCGTCAAATAGCGCGTCCATTGATTGATCTTCTGCCGGCCCATTTCGCCCTCTTCCTGCAGCTTCTTGAGCTGTGGCGAAACGACGGTCATCAGTTGCAAAATAATCGAAGAAGTAATGTACGGCGTGACTCCGAGGGCAAATACTGAAATCAGACGAAAGTTACCGCCGGAAAATAGATCGAGCACGCCCAGCAGGGTGCCGCTGACGTCGTGCCACACTGCGTCGAGCCGCGTCTTGTTAATTCCCGGCGCGGAAATGTGAGCGCCGAGACGGTAGATCGCCAGAATGCCCAATGTGAAAAAGATCCGCTTGCGCAGATCCGGGACATTGAACATGTTGCGAATGGCCGCTAGAAATTTGTCCATGGTTGGCTAAAGCCTACGCGCCGATAACCGTTGCCGTTCCACCGGCCTTCTCGATCTTTTCGCGTGCGCTCCTGGTAAACCGATGAGCCGAAACCTTCAGCGCTTTCGACACCTCACCGTTGCCGAGCACCACAATGTCATGCTTCGCTTTCTTGATTATGCCGCGTTGGTGCAGAACTTCCGGCGTGATCTCGTCGTCAGCAGCAAAGCTATTTTCCAGGGCATTAAGACTAACTTCGATCCACTGCTTTTTGAAAATGTTCGTAAAGCCGCGCTTCGGCAGCCGGCGATGCAGGGGCATCTGGCCGCCTTCAAATCCGGTCTTCGAAGAATAGCCGGAACGGGATTTCTGGCCCTTGTTGCCACGGCCGGCAGTTTTGCCGAGACCAGTGCCTGGACCGCGGCCGAGTCGCTTCTTCTTGTGCGTCGAACCCTTGGCTGGATGTAAATTGTTAAGTGATAACGTCATGACTTCGTTTAGTCTTTGGTCTTTGATCTTGGGTCTTTGATGTCTTTCCGAAGATCAAAGACCCAAGACCAAAGGCCTAATCTATGATTCTGAGAAGATGCGGCACTTTCGCCACCGCGCCGCGCATCGACGCCGTGTCCGGCCGTTCGACCACCTGATTCAGTTTGCGTAAGCCAAGGCTGCGCACAATCTCTTTCTGGGTTTTCGGGAACGCGATCACGCTACGATAGTACTGAATCTTGATCTTCGCGTTGCTCGCGTCTTTCTTCTGCTTCTTCGTCGCCATTACTCGAAACTCCAAACTCGAAACCGCTTAAAGGTCTTCGACTTGCTTTCCACGTAACCGCGCCACTTCAAACGGATCTTTCATTCTTAAGAGCCCATCAAACGTTGCGCGCACCACGTTGTGCGGATTCGTCGAACCCAAAACTTTTGTACGGACGTCGCGCACACCGGCGGCCCGCATCACGGCGCGGACAGCGCCACCCGCGATCACGCCGGTGCCCTGTGAAGCCGGCTTCATCAGCACCCGGCCCGAACCAAACCGGCCAATCAATTCATGGGGGAGAGTATTCTCAATCAGCGGCACGCGGATCAGATTCTTCTTTGCCGCCTCAACACCCTTCTTGATCGCCAAAGGAACTTCGCGCGCTTTGCCGGTGCCAAAGCCGACATGGCCCGACTCATCGCCAACGACGACGAGCGCCGCGAACGAAAGATTCTTACCGCCCTTGACGACCTTGGTCACGCGGTTGATCGAGATGACCTGATCTTTCAGATCCAGACCCTGTGGAGTGATTCTCTGCTTCGGTTGTCTCATTACTCTTCTTTCGGCTCTTTAGCTTTGCGCTTCCCGCCCTTTGGTTTCTTTTCCGCTTCGGGAGCAGCAGCTTCAGGGGCGGCCTTTTCCGTGGCCTCGGCCTCGACGGCCGCAGCCTCGGACTCTGCCGCTTCACCCTTGTTCAAACCCGCAGCCCGCGCCGCGTCGGTCAAAGCACGGACGCGACCGTGATAAAGATAGCCGCCGCGATCAAACACGACACTGTTGATGCCGGCCGCCAAAGCGCGTTCCGCGATCGCCTGGCCAACCTTCTTTGCGGCTTCAACGTTGCCGCCCTTGCTCACGCCTAAACTTTTTTCCGTCGTCGAAGCCGAAGCCAGCGTCTGCGCCTTCTCATCGTCGATGATCTGCGCATAGATATGGTTCAAGCTGCGATAGACCGCAAGTCGCGGCCGGTCAGTCGTGCCGCGGACCTTACGCCGAATGCGGCTGTGCACCGCGCTCCGAACTTCTGCTCTGTTTCTGTTAGCCATTACTCGTGAATCGTTAATCGTGAATCGTAAATAGCAAACCTATTCACGATTTACTATTTACCCGTCTTACCTGGTTTTAACTTAATCGGCACATCCGCGTAGCGCACGCCCTTGCCTTTGTAGGCGTCCGGCTTGCGGAGCTTGTGCATCTCTGCGCAGACCTGGCCGAGTTTCTGCTTGTCAATCCCCGAAACCGTCAGCGTCGTTTGGTACTGCTGGATGTTTCCTTTGGTCGTCAGACGTTCCGCCTTTGCATCGATGCCCTCCGGCAAAGGAAACTCGATTGGGTGTGAATAGCCGAGCGAAAAGACGATCTTCTTGCCTTGCACGTCAGCCTTGTAGCCGACGCCGACGATGTCCATCTGCTGCGAGAACCCTTCGGTTACGCCCTTGATCGCGTTGTTCGCGAGCGCGCGCGCCAGGCCATGCAGCGCCGCCTGCTCGGCAGAGCTGCGTTCGGCGACCAGCGTTTCGTCTTGCTGCTTGAACGAGATGCCTTCGGGAATCGGCGTTTTCAGGACACCCTTCGTGCCTTTCACTTCCAGCTCACGATCCTTGATCGTGACGGTGACGCCTTTCGGAATCGAGATCGGTTTTTTTCCAATGCGAGACATGATTATTAAAAACGTACTTTGTGCTTTGTTCTTTGTAATTCGAAAGCCAGATCAAAGATCAAAGTACAAAGTTCAAAGATCGTCTTTCTTCAGTAGACTTCCGCCAGCACTTCGCCGCCAATGTTTTCCTTGCGCGCCGTTTTGCCGCTCATCAGACCGCGCGAAGTCGAAACGATGTTGATGCCGTATCCGCCCAGTACGCGCGGAATCTGATGCGAACCGACGTACACTCGACGACCTGGCCGCGAGACGCGCTGCAGGTAGGTAATCGAAGAGGTGCCGCGCGCGTCATAACGCAGAAAAATGCGAATCGTCCGCTTCGCGCCCTCGCCCTTGAGGACAAAGTTATTGATGTAGCCTTCCTCTTTGAGGATGCGCGCGATTTCCAGTTTCAGCTTTGACGCCGGAATATCGACGCGCGAGTGCTTGGCGGAAACGGCATTCCGAATTCGCGCCAACATGTCGGCAATAGGATCAGTCATTCCTTAGAAACTCCATTTTCGATTGCCAATTGCCAATTGCCGATTCAACTTCCGCGACAGACCAATCGGAAATCGGCAATCTAAAATCGGCAAGTCCTTACCAGCTACTCTTAACGACGCCGGGAATTTGTCCCTGCAGCGCCAGTTCGCGAAAACAAATGCGGCACAAGTGAAATTTGCGCAGGTAACCACGCGGCCGGCCGCAACGGCGGCAGCGCGTGTACTGGCGCGAAGAAAACTTCGGCTTGCGATTAGCTTTCGCGATTAATGATTTTTTTGCCATATAACCTCAGGTGTCAGGTGTCGGGTTTCAGGTGTCAGCAAGTCCGGCAGCTGACACCCGGCACCTGTCACCGCTTATGTCCTAAACGGCATTCCCAAACTCTTCAATAGCGCGCGCGCCTGTTCGTCGTTGCGAGCAGTCGTCACAATCGAAATGTTCATGCCGCGCAGCTTGTCGACCTTGTTGAAGTCGATCTCCGGAAAGATCAGCTGCTCGCGAATTCCAATCGTGTAGTTGCCGCGCCCATCGAAAGCCTTCGGCGAGACGCCGCGAAAGTCTCTGACGCGCGGCAGCGCCACCGACACCAGTCGATCAAAGAACTCGTACATGCGCTCGCCGCGCAGCGTAACCATTACGCCAATCGGCATTCCCTGGCGCAGCTTAAAGCTCGCGATCGACTTCTTTGCCTTCGTGATTACGGGCTTCTGACCGGCAATCGAAGTCAACTCGGCAACGGCGGTGTCCAGCACTTTCGAATTGGCAATCGCCTCGCCCATGCCCATGTTGAGCACAATTTTCTCCAGGCGCGGAACCGCCATCGGGTTCTTGATGCCAAACTCCTTCGCGATCGCCGGCGCGATGTCTTTTTGATAACGCTGTTTCAGTCTTGCCATGTTCGTGAATCGTAAATCGTGAATCGTGAATAGTTCGCTACGAAAACGAGTCTATTTACGATTTACGATTGACTATTTACTTTCTATCGAATGCCCGCTCGCCGCTGCCGTACGCGTCTTTATGTCACCATCGATTTGGTAACGCACGCGCGAAGGCTTGCCGGATTGCGGATCGACAACCATCACGTTTGAAATGTTGAGCCACGATTCGCGATCAATGATGCCACCGCCGCGATTGCCCGCGGCTTTCTGGTGACGCTTGATCATGCCGGCGCCCTCAACTTTGATCTTTCCCTTATCAGGCGCGACGGCCAGCACGCGACCTCGTTTGCCTTTGTCGCGGCCCGCGATCACAACCACCTGATCGTTCTTTCTAAGTTTGGCTCGTTTAGTTCCCTTCATCTCGTTACCACTCGCAGACGCTTCAAATCACTTCCGGCGCCAGCGAAACAATCTTCATGTAGTTTTTGTCGCGCAGTTCGCGCGCCACTGGTCCGAACACGCGCGTGCCAATTGGCGTTCCGTCTTCCTTAATCAGCACGGCCGCGTTCTGATCGAACCGGATGTAAGTCCCATCGCGGCGGCGCACTTCTTTGCGCGTGCGCACAATCACCGCGTCCTGCACCGTGCCTTTTTTCACCGCGCCGTCGGGCGAGGCTTCTTTCACGGTTACTTTGATCCGATCGCCAAGACTGGCAATCGCGCCGGTCGAGCCGCCGATGCCCATGATCATCTCGACGCGTCGTGCTCCCGAATTGTCAGCGACCTCCAGAGAGGTCTGCATCTGTATCATTGTTAGCTCACTACGTTCGCGGCATCAGGTTTCAGGTGCCAGGTGTCAGCATTCCGACACCCGATACCCGACACCCAACACCCTATTTTGCTGCCTTCTGAACGATTTCAATTACGCGCCAGCGCTTCTTTGCGGACACCGGCCGCGTCTCAACGATGCGCACGCGATCGCCCACGGTCGCGCCCAGATCGTCATGGGCCATGAACTTCGAAGTGCGACGCACGTACCGGCGATACTTTGGATGCAGCACCTGGCGATCAACACGCACCACGACGGTCTTCTGCATCTTGTCGGACGAAACGGTGCCGACTTTCTGAACGCGATTACCGCGCGCGCTCTTCTTCGCCGCGCCGTCAGCCTCTGCGCGTGCACTGGCCGATTCAGTTACAGCCGATTCGCTCGCCGCACTCGCGGCCGTTTCCGCCGGTGCAGCTGCGTCAGTTTCGGCGGCTGCCGAAGCTTCCGCGCCCGGCGCATCAACGCTCGCGCCCTCTTCAGTCGCTTCCGCCGCCTGCGGCGCATCAGTCGGTTCGTCTTTTTTCTTTCGTCTAAACATCTATCTTCAATCTCGATTCTGGACTCTTGAATCTGGAATCTTGAATATGGAATCGGCGGCTATTTGCTCGCCTGCATCTCGCGCTCGCGCACAATCGTGCGCAGCCGCGCTAAGGACTTCTTCTCCTGCCGCATCTTCTTCACCGCGTCGATTTCGCCCAGCGCCAACTTGAAATTCAAGCGGAACAGGGACTCTTTCAAGCGCGCCGCTTCAGCCTGCAAATCCTCGTCGGCCAGGTCGCGGTACTTATCAACTTCTTCGCGTCGTTTCATGGTTAGCTTCGCTAACAGTTTCGGGTGAACTTGAAACTAGATAGCGCCTCCCTCCTGCTCGGCCCGCGTCACAAACTTGGTCTTCACAGGCAGTTTCTGTGACGCCAGCTTCATCGCCTCGCGTGCGGTCTTTTCGTCGACGCCTTCAATCTCGTAAAGAATGCGACCAGGTTTCACTACTGCCACCCAATATTCCGGCGCGCCTTTGCCTTTGCCCATGCGCGTTTCCGCCGGTTTCTTCGTCACCGGCTTGTCGGGAAACATGCGAATCCAAATTTTGCCACCGCGCTTGATGTGGCGCGTCATGGCAATACGTGCCGCTTCGATTTGCCGATCGGTGATCCACGCAGCTTCCAAAGTCTTCAGACCGTACTCGCCAAAGCTGATCATGCTGCCGCGATTGGCGACGCCCGTCATGCGGCCGCGCATCTGCTTACGATGCTTAACTTTTTTCGGCATCAACATGGCTATTTCTCAAATCTCAGATCTCACATTTGAGATCTCAAGATTACTCCTCGGTCCTTTCTCTGCGCGGACGCGGCCGGGCGCGACCTTCGCGCGGGCGCGGCGTTTCATTCATCGGATCCGTTCCGGTACCACGCGCCATCGCCGCTTTTGCGTCGAGAATCTGTCCGCGATAAATCCAAACCTTCACGCCGATGATGCCGAACGTCGTGTTCGCTTCGGCAAATCCGTAATCAACATCTGAACGCAAAGTGTGCAAAGGAAGCTGTCCCTGCAAGTGCCACTCACTGCGCGCGATTTCGGCGCCGTTCAAACGGCCACTGACCTTCACCTTGATTCCCTGCGCGCCAAACCGGAGCGATTCTTCGACGGCCTTTCGCATCGCGCGGCGAAACGCGATTCGTTTTTCGAGCTGCGCTGCAATCTTTTCAGCCTGCAACTGCGCGTTGAGTTCCGGCTTGTGAATCTCCTGAATCGAAACCAGCACCTCACGACCGGTGCGGGAAGAGATGTCGCCTTTCAGCTTGTCAATCTCCGCACCCTTGCGACCGATGATGATGCCGGGCCGCGACGTGTAAATGATGATCTTCAGGCGATTCGCCGCGCGCTCGATGTCGACGTGCGAGACGCCCGCGCCGGTGAAGCGCTTCTTCAGCTCGCGCTTCAGCCGCAGGTCTTCGATCAGGAAGTCGCCGTACTGTTTCTTCGCAAACCAGTGCGAATGCCAGTCCTTGTTATAGCCAAGGCGAAAACCGTATGGATGAACTTTTTGGCCCAATCGCTACTCCAATCTGGAATCTTGAATTTGGAAGCTTGAATTTGAAATTCGCGATTACGAATTTTGAAATCCAGGACTTCGCTATTCTCCGTCCTTCTCCGTCTTCTTCTTGCGCTTCAACGCGCTGCCCAATTTTGACGCGGCCTTCGACGCGGCCTTCTTCGCGCCACTCTTCTTTGACGCTGCCTTCTTGGCCGGCGCCTCGCTCACTTCGGGCGCTGCCGCTTTCGTGGTCTCAGCTTTCTTTCCGCCCTTTTGTCGCGGCGCTGCCGCGGCGCCACCGCGCTTGGCTTTCTTGCTGGCGGTTGACGCACCGGCTTCTTTCTTTCCGTTTTCACCGGCCTCGTCGCTCGAAAGCAGAATTGTCACGTGACAAAAGTGACGCTGCTGGCGAAATGCACGACCCTGCGGCGCCGGTCGCAGACGGCGACGGCCCTTTGTCGGACCATCGTCGACGTAAGCCGCTTTCAACCAAAGCTCGTCCGGATCGACTGAGATGTTTGCTTTTTCCGCCGCCTCGTTCGCGTTCGCGATCGCCGACTTCACGCACTTCTCAATGCCGAGCGCCGCGCGCTTGTTTGAATAGCGCAGGATCGCCAACGCCTGATTGACGTTCTTGCCGCGGATCATGTCGATGACCAGCCGCGCTTTCTGCGGCGATCCACGTAAAAATTTTGCGCTTGCTCTTGCGTCCATAAATTAGTGAATGGTGAATCGTAAATCGTAAATAGAAGTCGTCCTATTCCTCAGTTGCTGCCGCGTTCGTAGTTAATCTATTCACGATTTACGATTCACGATTTACTGCTTTCTTAAGCCGCCGGGGCTGCGGGCGCTGGAGCGCTGCCGCCAGCCGGCGCGACTTTTGTCGTCTTCTCTGCCTTCTCGGCTTTCGTTCCCGAGTGACCTTTGAACGTGCGCGTCGGCGCAAACTCGCCCAGCTTGTGTCCGACCATGTTCTCGGTAACGTAGATCGGAATGTGACGTTTGCCGTTGTGCACGCCGAACGTCAGCCCAACCATGTCAGGCGTAATCGTCGAACGACGCGACCAGGTCTTGATGACCTGCGGCCGCTGACCGCCCGCACGAACGCGCTCGACCATCTTGCGAATGCCCTTATCGATCCAGGGACCTTTTTTAACTGAACGCGGCATCGATTACTTTACTCTCCGATCTCTCACGATCATCTTCTTCGTGCGCTTGTTGTGACGCGTCTTGTAGCCACGCGTCGGCTGACCCCAGGGCGTCACCGGATTGCGACCGCCGGAAGTCTTTCCTTCACCACCGCCGTGCGGGTGATCGACCGGGTTCATCGCAACGCCGCGCACGTGCGGGCGAATACCTTTCCAACGCGAACGGCCGGCTTTACCGAGCGAAATGTTTTCGTGCTCGACATTGCCGACCTGACCGACGGTCGCGCGACACTCAACCGGAACCCGCCGAACCTCGCCGGAAGGCATGCGCAACTGCGCGTAGAGGCCTTCCTTGGCCAACAGTTGCGCAAACGATCCTGCCGCGCGCGCCATCTGCCCACCCTTACCCGGTCGCAACTCGATGTTGTGAATCTGCGTGCCGAGCGGGATGTTCCGAATTGGCAAAGTATTGCCGGGGAGAATGTCGGCATCCTCGCCGCTGGCGATCGTCTTACCCACCTCCAACCCGACGGGCGCAATGATGTAACGCTTCTCGCCATCCAGGTAAGTGACTAACGCGATGTTCGACGAACGATTCGGGTCGTATTCAATCTGCGTCACGCGCCCGGGCACGCCGTCCTTGTCGCGTTTGAAATCAATAACGCGATAGAAGCGTTTGTGACCGCCGCCACGACGACGCACCGTGATGCGGCCGTCGTTGTTGCGGCCAGAGATGCGCTGCTTCGGCTCGAGCAGAGACTTCTCAGGCACCGCATTCGGCGTCAACTCGTCGCGCGTCAGGTAAGTTTGATACCTGCGCGCCGGCGATGTCGGTGTTAACTTTTTAATTCCCATCGTATTGATTCATTTGTTCATTGATTCATTGAGACCATGAGTCAATGAATCAATTCCTAGATCGCTTCGCCGTAATCAACTGGCTTCTCGCCCTTCTTCAACGTCACGTACGCTTTCTTCCATGAAGGCTTGCGGCCTTCGAAGCGTCCGCGGCGCGCCATCTTGCCCATAAAGTTCGCGGTGCGCACGTCATCAACCTTTACCTGGAAGATCGTTTCAACTGCCGACTTGATCTCCGGCTTGGTCGCACGCCGATCGACGCGGAACGTCAAAAGCTGGCGATGATCCTGCGTCTCTTCTTTCGCCACCAGCGCCTTCTCGGTAATCACCGGTGACTTGATAATGTCCCAAACGGTTCGCATTGCTTACGCTGCCGCTCCTCTGTTTCCCGGCATTCTTCGCGGCGGCCGGTCGTCGCCCTCTCGATCATTGGGTCGCGGACGATACGGACGCTCTTCGTCGTCTTTCGCGCGCGGCTGCAAAATTCCAGTCAACTCTTCCACCGTCTTCGGCGTCAACACCACTTTCTGATGATTCACCAGGTCGTAAATGTTTACGCCGTAGCTGTTCACGACTTTGGTCGTTTGTACGTTGCGCGAAGCCAGCATCAGGTTGGTGTTCTTGAGCGAATCAACAATCAAGGTCTTCCCACTCAATTTCAAACTACCAAGCGTGTTGATGAAGTCGCGCGTTTTTGGTGAGTCGAACTTCAACTCACTCACAATGATCAGATTACCCTCGCGCAGCCGCTCAGAAATCGCCGAGCACATCGCGCGCTTGCGCATCTTCTTCGGCAAGTTGTACGACCAGTCGCGCGGCTGCGGCCCGTGCGCGTTGCCGCCGCCTTTCCAAAGCGGCGAACGTAAACTGGCGATACGCGCGCGGCCGGTTCCTTTCTGCCTCCAGAGCTTGCGGCCGGCGCCTGAAACATCGCCCCTCGTTTTTGTCGCCGAGGTGCCCTGGCGCCGATTCGCCTGGTAGCTACGAACGGCTTCGTGAATCAATGGCTCGTTGAGAGGAACGCCAAAGACCATGTCATTCAATTCGATCTCGCCAACTTCCTTGCTCGCCAGATCCACAATCTTCACTGTTGGCATATGCGAAATCCTCCTCCGCTCACGGGGAGCCGTGAGCCGCCTCTCTAACGCTTGCCTTTCGTAGCCTTCTTCACGATGACGACGCTGCCGTTCGCACCCGGCACGGCGCCGCGAATCATCAACAAATTATTTTCCGCATCGACGCGAGCTATGGTCAGACCTTTGATAGTCACGCGGACATCACCCATGTGACCCGAAGAGCGCATGCCTTTGACGACCCGGGACGGATACGCCGATGCGCCAATCGAACCGGGGGCGCGCACGTTCATCGAACCGTGCGTCTCGGGACCGCGATTGAAGTTGTGACGCTTTACTGTGCCGGCAAAGCCGCGTCCTTTTGATTTGCCAATCACATCAACCAGATCGCCGTCGGCAAACTGATCGACCAGAATTTTGTCGCCGATATTCGTGCTGTCATCCGCAGCGTCGAGCCGGAATTCTTTGAGAACGCGCGTCGGCGGAATACCGCCGCCCGTTTTCTCGAAATGTCCGCGCATCGGCTTCGTGACATTCTTCAACTTGATCGGTCTGTCTTCAACGAGTCCGATTTGCACTGCGTCGTAACCGTCTTTGCCGCCCGCGGATTTCTTCTGCACGACGACGCACGGTCCGGCCTTGATGACCGTCACCGGAGTGACCGCGCCATCCGCCGCGAAGATCTGCGTCATGCCGACTTTCTTGCCGATGATTCCGTTAATCATTTCAGTAATTGAGCCATTGATTCATTTACCCATTGAATCATTGGCTGGTCTTTCAATGAGTCAACGATCCAATGAATCAATGACTCAATCGCCCTCACTGCTTTCCGAACGCCTTAATCTCCACGTCCACGCCTGCCGGCAGATCCAACTTCATCAGCGCATCCACCGTCTGCGGCGTCGGATTCAGAATATCCATCAGGCGCTTATGCGTTCTGATTTCAAACTGCTCGCGCGATTTCTTGTCGACGTGCGGCGAACGCAAAACCGTCCACTTGTTCTTCACTGTCGGAAGCGGGATCGGACCAGCGACGCGCGCGCCTGTGCGCTTTGCCGTCTCAACGATTTCCGTCGTCGATTGATCGAGGACGCGATGATCGTACGCTTTGAGTCTGATTCTGATTTTTTCGTTCAGCATAAAAGTTTGGCCTTTGATCCTTGGCTTTTGGTCTTTGTATCTCTTCTTTTCAAAGTCCCAGGACCAAAGTCCCAAGACGTCTTATTCAACGACCTCAGCAACAGTTCCTGCCCCAACCGTTCTGCCACCTTCGCGAATCGCGAAGCGCAGGCCCTTCTCCATCGCGATCGGCGCGATCAGCTCGATCTCCAT
>Ga0207675_100001228_pt1 | contig 25571 bp, 28 predicted proteins | sample KBSSwiS42_FD_184305 | JGI IMG/M metagenome (GOLD analysis project Ga0207675, IMG submission 184305) | Switchgrass rhizosphere microbial communities from Kellogg Biological Station, Michigan, USA - KBS Switchgrass S4-2 (SPAdes) (version 2) | ecosystem: Host-associated > Plants > Roots >...
GTGCTCCTCAAGCACATGCGTCAAATGATGACGGATTTTATTTTGGGGAATTTGTAGGATTTATCCGCAGATTTCACAGATTAAAGAATTAGCCCACGAAACGTCACAAACCGCAAAAAAAAAGATTCAGCGCTGGAGCTATTTGCGGTCGCGAATAATGGAGCTTTCCTCACACTGCCTTTTGCATTTTCTTTTTGTGCTTCTTGTGCCTTTTCGTGGCTTATTTTTTTAATCTGTGTAATCTGCGTAATCTGCGGATCATCTCCGCTGACACTTCGGACACCAGTAAGTCGATCTCCCACCATGCGTCGCGCGCTTGATCCTGGCGCCGCACTTCACACACGCCTCGCCCTCGCGGTCGTAAACATTCCAGAAATCTTCGAATGCTTCGCCGTACGAGAAGCCCTCGGGGTGTTCGAGGTTCACACGCAAAGCTGACCCATCACTTAGCGCGTCGGTCAAAACTTCTCGAATTGCCTGATGCAGTTGTGCGACTCGCTTCGGCGCCAGCGTCGCCGCGATTTTGAAGGGATTGATGCGCGCGCGGAACAAAGCCTCGGACGCATAAATATTTCCCAAGCCCAGCACCTTTGTCTGATCGAGCAAAAGCGTCTTCAAGCTTCTTTGCGAACGCGAGAGTGTCGCTTTCAAATAACCGAGGCTGAATTCATCAGAGAACGGTTCCGGCGCGAGTTCGCGAATTCCTTTCGCGGTGGCCAGCCGGGTATACGGCACCAGCTTCATCACGCCAAACTGGCGCTGATCGCAAAAGACAAGACGCCGATCGTTATCGAGATAGAACACGACGTGCGCGTAGCGCGGTAGCTCTTCGTCGACGTTCAGATACCGAAACTTGCCGGTCATGCGTAGGTGCACGAGCAAAACACTACCGGAGCCCGCGCGTGTGCGCGCGGCGCGCCGATGCGACAACATCCGCGCACGATCGAGATCGATCAGAATGAACTTGCCGCGCCGGCGAACCCCGATGATGCGACAGCCCTTTACTTTGCGATTGAAGGCGGCCCTGCCTTCGCGTGGAACAAGCTTCGGCAACAGGATCTCAGCCGCCAGGATTCTGCGGCGCACGATCACGTGGCGCAGCGCGCGAACGACGTGCTCGACTTCAGGGAGCTCCGGCATGCTTGGGAATTTGATCTGCGCGGCAGCTCTCAGTCAAGTCCGCCCGGGGGAAAAGGAAAGAAAGGCTATCCGCCGATTGCCATCGTCTTCGGCTGCGCATCTGCTGACGGGCCGTAGATCGCAGGAACTTTTCCACCCATCGGTCGCAGATACGCGGTCAGTTGTCCACGGTGATGGATCTCATCGAACAGCATAGCCCAGACAAACGGCCCGATCGGATCGTTCTTCATCAGCTTCCCTTGATAGTAGAACTCAGCCTTGCGGTCCCAATCCGCATCAGTCATCTTTTCAACACTCTCGACTAAGTCTTTCGACCAGACTTCGAATTTCTCAAGCATCTGCTGGAACGCTGGCGGCTCAGATTCTTTCCACTCGGTCTTCCCATCTTTGATGATGTCGATACAGGACTTGAGCTGGCGCGTCATCACCCAGACGATCTGGCGCGCCGTCGGCGATGCATCCGCCGGTTTGTAATCCAGGCTGTCTTCAGGCAGCGCCCGCAATGCCTCGAGAAAGAGCGGCGTCTCGGCCTTCCGGCGCTGCACATAGAATTCACGAATTGTCATCTCATACCTCCCAGGGATTCAGTCCTCAACGAACACACCTATGCTCGCCGTAGTGAACGGTTTGCGTTCTCTTTACGGGGAAGCGTCTTGAGTTAGAACACGCGCAGCAGAAGGAGAATAATCACAATTACGACCAGCAACCCCAAGCCGCCGCTTGGTGCATAGCCCCAATTCCTGCTGTAAGGCCACGCGGGAACCGCTCCCAGCAGAAGGATTATCAGAATTATCAGAAGAATTAGCCCCATACTCACACTTCCTCTCCGATGTGTGGCTCGGACGCCTCATGACGAGCCTCGAACAGAACAGTGTAGAAAAGCGCAAAGGGTGTGCCGGGAGGGGCTTGAATTCTGGATGGGAGCAGAAAGATTCTGCGCTGCTGTTAGTGGGGCTTGCTTCCGATGATAGGTTCAATCTCGCCGAGCATCTTTTCGACCAAACCGGGCTTGCGTGCTTCAATATTCAAACGTAAGAGCGGCTCGGTATTGGAAGGTCGAATGTTGAAACGCCAATCGTCGCCTGTCAGCGAGAATCCGTCCGTGAGGTCTTCAGTGCCGCGTCCTGCAAAATGATCCTTCACCGCCGCGATTGTTTGCTGAGCGTCTTTGACCCGGTAGTTTAGCTCGCCCGACATGAAGTGCCCTTCCATGTATGGCCGCATCGTTTCCGAAAATGATTTGCCGGTGCGTGAAAGTTGTTCGAGCACTAAGAGGAACGGAATCACTCCATTGTCCGCGTAGAAGTTTTCGCGGAAGTAGTAATGCGCGCTCATTTCGCCGGCAAAGATCGCGTTCTCTTTTCTCATGCGGTCTTTGATGAAGGCGTGGCCACTCTTTGAAATGATCGGTTGTGCTCCGTGTTGTTCGCAAACCTTGATCGTCGGCCAAATCACCCGCGGATCGAAAATGATCTTGTTGTTGCCGCCGTGCTTTGTCAGCAGGACGTCTGCCAGGAGGGCAGTCACGTATGCGCCCGAAATGAACTCGCCTTTTTCGTCGAGGAACATGCAACGGTCTGCATCAGCATCCCAAATCGCCGCGAATTCATGTTTTGATTCTCGCATCAACTGCTCGGTCTCGGCGCGATTCGCGGGCTGCATTGGATCGGGCGTCCCTTTCGGAAATGTGCCGTCGGGTTGCCAATTGAGTCGGGTCATCTGCAAACCCAACGCTTCGGCAATCAAATCGATGCCGGCACCGACGTAGCCGAAGTTCGCGTTCCCAACCAGGTGAAAAGGTTTGATCGCGTCGCGATCGATGAAGGTCAGCACGTGGCCAACATAACCTTTGAGCACGTCCTTCTTTGTAACCGTGCCCTTCGCGTCAGACTTAACGCTCTCGTCCTTGCCTTCCTTGATGATGTCGCGGATTTGAAACAATCCTGTGTCCGATGAAATCGCGGCGGCTTTTTCGCGCACCATCTTCGCCCCGTTGTATTGCTTTGGATTGTGGGAAGCTGAGACGACGACTCCGCCCGAATATTGCTCGAACGAGCCGACCGCAAAGTAGAGCATGTCAGTCGTGATGCCCCCGATGTCGACGACATTCACACCAGCGTCGACAAATCCGTCCGTCAAAGCTTTCTGAAGCACAGGACCAGATTCACGTGCGTCTCGACCGACGACCATCGTTTTTGGATGAAATAGAAGTGTGTAGGCTTTCGCGATGCGATAGTAAGCCTCTTCATCGAGGTCGTTCGGATAAACACCGCGAATGTCGTATGCGCGAAAGCAGTCGAAGTTCATGGTGAAGTCCTTCGTGAAATTGTCAACCACAAAGAGACAAAGGAAGTCACAACAAAAGCTTCGCGACGGCGTTCGCAGTCTTTGTGTCTTTGTGGTTAACGGCTACGGACACGTGCGCGTGTAATCCGACAGCGCCGTCTTATCACCCAGCACGCAACCGGGGCCAACAATTGCCGATCGCCCAATGTGACAGCCGCGTCCGATGACGCCGCCGTTGATTTGCGCGGCCGTACCCACACGCGTGTGTCCCCAAATTACCGAGTTCTCGATGCGCGCACGCTCTTCAATGTAACAACCCTTACCGAGAACCGAATTGATAATTTCAACGCCCGGCTTGATTGTGCAGTCGTCGGCGACAATCGACAACTCGTCGATGTCCGAGTGGGTGGCCGAATCGAAATTGCCACGACGATCCTTCACATGAAAACGTGTGACTCGATTCGCCAGCATGTCATGGTGCGCCTGCAAGTATCGGGCAGGTGTTCCAATGTCCATCCAGTACGTGCGCGGCGGAATGTGCGCGAAAAACGCCTCGCCCTTTTCAAGCAGTTTCGGAAACAGACCGTATTCAAACGAATAACTCTCGCCTTTCGGAATCAAGTCGAGAACCTTCGGCTCGAGCACATATGCACCCGCATTAATGTTCCGGCAATCGGTTTCGCCCGGCTTCGGTTTCTCGACAAATCGCTGCACCCGGCCCTCACGGTCAGTTTCCACAACACCGTACATGCTGGCGTCTTCAACCGGAATAAGAAAAATCGAGGCGGTCGCCTTTCGCTCCTTGTGTTGGCGAATCATCGCCTTCAAATCCAGATCGGTGAGGACATCGCCATTGAAAACGACCGTCGGTTCGCGAATTAGATCTTCGGCGAACTTAAATGCGCCGGCGGTCCCCATTGGCTGTGGCTCGACCGTGTATTTCAGATTCACACCAAACGTTGAGCCATCGCCAAGTTGCTGTTCAATCTTCTCGGGCTGATATGAAAGCGAAAGCGTGATGTCCGTGACACCGGCGCGCTTCAGTGTATCAATCTGGTAAAGCAGAAACGGACGATTGCAAATCGGCACGATCGGCTTCGGCGTATACACCGTCAGCGGGCGCAGCCGTGTCCCTTTTCCACCAGCGAGAATAAGAGCCTGCATGAGTAATTAGTGCGACGCGTGAACGATTCGAGGGTGTAGTTGCAAGCGCCGAGGATAACACGGGTCATTTGATATTTTCCATTTGGCATTTTTCATTTGCTATCTGGTAAGCTCAACTCGAATGAGCACGATTAAGCAGGCAGTTATCGTTAGCGCCGTAAGGACGCCCGTTGGCAAGCTTCTCGGCGCCTTAAAAGGTTTCAAGGCCACTGATCTCGGCGCCATCGTTGTGCGCGAAGCGGTAAAGCGAGCTGGGGTGAAGCCCGATGATGTTGACGAAGTCATTATGGGCTGTGTCATTCAGGCCGGACTCGGACAGAATCCGGCGCGCCAGGCGGCGTTGCGGAGCGGCTTGCCCGACACGGTCTCTGCCGTCACCGTCAACAAAGTGTGCGGCTCGGGTTTGAAAGCCGTGATGATGGCGGCGCAAGGCGTGCAACTCGGCGATACCGAAGTCGTCGTCGCCGGCGGCATGGAATCAATGTCAAACGCCCCTTATCTTCTTTTGAAAGCGCGCGAGGGCTATCGCCTGGGAAACGGCGAAATTCTCGATTCAGTGATTCAGGATGGACTGTGGTGCGCATTTGATGATCAGCACATGGGTTGCACCGGCGAGGTGGTGAGCGAACGATTTCATGTTTCGCGCGCAGAACAGGACGAGTACGCCGTCAACTCGCATCGCAAAGCTTTCTCCGCGATCAAGGCCGGAAAATTCAAAGACGAAATCGTACCTGTCGAAATTCCACAAAAGAAAGGCGCCCCCCTCCTTTTCGATACCGACGAGCCGGTCCGGGAAGACACTTCAATTGAGGGGCTTAGCAAACTGAAACCTGCTTTCAAAGAAGGTGGCACAGTCACTGCCGGCAACGCCCCTGGCGTGAATGATGGCGCATCTGCTGTCGTGGTGACATCCGAGGAACGCGCGAAATCTCTCGGTGTTGAGCCACTCGGGCGCATCGTCGCGCAAGCGACGTCGGGAACTGAGCCGAAGCTCGTGATGATGGCTCCGGTCGAGGCGATCAAGAAATTGATCAAGAAAACCGGGTGGTCGTTACATGACGTAGATCTGATCGAACTCAACGAAGCGTTCGCAGTTCAGGCGGTGGCAATTACGCGCGAGCTAAGTCTCGATCCCGAGAAGATCAACGTCAACGGCGGCGCCGTCGCGCTTGGTCATGCGATCGGCCAATCAGGTTCACGCATCCTGACGACGATGCTGTACGAGTTGAAGCGCCGCAACGCGCATCGCGGTATCGCCGCGCTCTGCCTCGGCGGCGGCAATGCGGTGGCGTTGGCGGTTGAGCGTTAATGACCGGTGAAGAGCACAACAAGACGCTCGCCACGCTGTATTTTATTTACAGCGGAATTCATGGATTAACGCTGATCGGTTTATTGCTGCTGGTTGTCGTGGTGAAGTTTGCGACGCCGGCGGCTGAGGTCATCTCGACGACGGCCGTCGCGATTGGCGGTGGGGCATTCGTAATCCTGTTTCTTGGGGTTGGGCTCTTGCCACTACTGGTCGGTTATGGCTTTCGCAAACGTGCCGCTTGGGTTAAGCCGCTCGGAGCCATGGTTGCGATTATTTCGCTCGTTAATGTTCCGATCGGCACAGCGCTGGGAATATACACGATCAAGTTTTTTCGAAGCGCGGCGGGACGTGCTCTTTACGGCGGCGAGGCTGGGACGGCTTCCACCGATGACTTGAACGAGGCCAGGCAGGGCGCGCAGCCTTTGATGAATTGGGCAGACAAGTTGAAGCGGGGTGAACAGTAGATGGCCGAAGTCTTCGGCGTAATCGGCGCGGGCACCATGGGCAATGGTATTGCTCAGGTGGCGGCACGTGCCGGATTCGATGTTGTTATGCGCGACGTCTCAGACGAATTTCTCGCGCGTGGCATGACCGCAATCGATAGCAGTCTGCAGCGTGATGTTGATAAAGAGCGCCTTAGCAGAGAAGAGAAGCAAGCGATTATCGACCGCATCAAAACGACTACCGATCTTTCTGGACTGAGCGACGCGCTTATTGTCGTCGAAGCGGTGACTGAGGACATTGCGGTGAAGACGGAAGTGTTTCGCGCGCTCGATCAAATCACCACGGCCAACGCGATTCTTGCGTCGAACACTTCTTCGATTTCCATTACGAAACTCGGTGCAGCAACCAGGAAACCGGACAAAGTGATCGGCATGCATTTCATGAATCCGGTGCCCGTCATGAAGCTGGTCGAAGTTATTCGCGGCGCGGCGACGTCGGACACAACTTATGACAAGGTGCGGGAGTTAAGCGAAAAACTTGGCAAGACGCCGCTCGAGTGTCAGGATTATCCGGGCTTTATTTCGAATCGGGTATTGATGCCCATGATCAATGAAGCAATCTTCGCGCTGCACGAAGGCGTCGCCACACGAGAGAGTATCGACGGGATCATGAAAATGGGAATGAATCACCCGATGGGTCCGCTAACGCTGGCGGACTTTATCGGGTTGGATGTCTGTCTCGCGATCATGAACGTCTTGTACGAAGGCTTTGGTGATTCGAAGTACCGGCCATGTCCGTTGTTGAAGCGATATGTTGACGCCGGTTGGCTGGGAAGGAAGACTGGAAGAGGGTTTTACGAATACTGAGCCCTGTACTTTGAACTTTGTGCTTAGTACTTTGTTTTAGTCTTTTCAAAGTACCAAGTGCAAAGCACGAAGTACCAAAAAACAGGAATTTCAGATTTAAGATTCAAGATTCCAAATCCCAGAATGCAACGTGCCATCTCACATTTTTGCCAGAACTGCCGCGCGGCGAATCCGCTGGGCCAGGAATTCTGTCAGCGGTGTGGCACGCGTTTGATGCTCGTGGTGCGACCGCCGTCGATGCGCGTCGAATGTCAGGACACGACTCCCAATGAAGAGCATCTGCTGGAACGCTTGACGATTCTCGAAAACACGTTGGCGCGTCTGGCTGAACGCTTGGAACAGGGTCTTAAATTGCTTCTGCGACAGTCGGAAACGGCGTACGCGAACCACGCCCTGGTGAAGAGCTTGATCGAAATTCTGAACGAGTGCGGAGTGGTCGACAACCATAATCTTGAATCGAAATGGCGGGCCGAGTGCGATAAGCTGCACGAAGACGAGCCCGAACCAGTTCCCGGCAAAAGCCGCGCAAAAAAAGGGCGAAAAGTGAACCGCAAAGCCGCCGGTCGACGCTGACGCCGCTTTGACACTCGGGACTCGGTCGCTATAATTGGTAACTTTGTGCCCGGCCCCCTGACGCTGTCTGTGAGGTTCTGAACGTGAATCATGCGGCTGGAGCTTGAAAATCTCGAGAAGGATTGGCAATTCGCGCACACTTACCAGCCGAGTGAGCTTTCACTCGAAGACGCGGACTTGCGGTTGATCGAGCCGGCGGAAGTTCGCGGCCGCATTCGTCGAAAAGGCGACGAAGTCGAGTTGACCGGAAGTCTCAGGACGACACTCGAGACGCTTTGTGCGCGTTGTTTGAAGCCGGTTGCGATTACGCTTTTCGCGGATTTTGACGAGCGGTTTACCACGTCGGTCAGTTGGGGGTCGGAAGAGCAGCACGAGCTGGCAAGCGACGATTTGAACCTGTCGATCTTTGATGGCACTGCGATTGACTTGGAGCAGCTCGTACGGGAAGAGGTTCTGCTGGAAAAGCCCGCGCAGACTCTTTGCCGCGAAAATTGCCAGGGACTTTGCCCGGTGTGTGGCGCCGATCGAAACACAGAGTCCTGTAAATGCGCGGCTCAGCAGACTGATTCTCGCTGGGCGAAATTGAAGGATTTGCAGTTTTGAACTTTGTACTTCGTACTTTTGGTCTTTGTTGTATAGGCTAGCAAAGGTACAAAGCTCAAAGTTCAAAGCACGAACACGAGATCGGAATCCCGGAATTTCAAATTCCAGATTTCAGATTCAAAGATAAAGATCTAAGAGTTGGAGTAATTATGCCTAATCCAAAACGACGTCACTCAAAAGCACGCCGCGGCAAACGCCGGGCGCACGACGCGCTGCGCGTCCCGCAAACTGTCCTCTGCCCGAACTGTCAGGAGCCGCGCATGCAGCATCGCGTGTGTCCAAAGTGCGGCTATTACAAAGGTCGCGAAGTCGTTCAAGTCGATCAGACCGCCTAGAGAACCTGGTTATGGCCGTTTAGAAGCCGCACTTGTGCGGCGTCTCGGCAGGACAAGTCCTGCCTCTAAACGGCTTTTAAAATAAACACTCGTAACGAAGCATCAATGTCGAATATTCGCGCAGGCATTCTCGGTACCGGTCGGTCCTATCCTGAAGGCGTTCTCACCAATGCTGACCTCGAAAAAATCGTTGAGACTTCTGACGACTGGATTACGACGCGCACGGGTATCAAGCAGCGGCGCAAGGCTGGGCCCGGCGAATACACTTCGCAATTTGCCACGCTTGCTTCACAGCAAGCGATCGAACGCGCCGGTATCGATGCGGACGACATCGATCTGATTCTGTGTGCGACCGTGACACCGGATCAGATTTTGCCCTCCACGGCGTGTCTTATTCAGGCACAGCTGGGCGCTAACAAAGCGGCCGCCATGGACATCGTTGCCGCCTGTTCGGGATTCGTTTACGGAATAACGATCGCTGAGCCGATGATTCGCAGCGGTCAGATCAAGTATGCGCTGATAATCGGCGCAGAGCTCCTGACGCGTTACGTTGACTACACTGATCGTTCGACCTGCGTGCTGTTTGGCGATGGCGCGGGTGCGGCAATATTGGGTCCCGTGGAAGGCGATCGCGGAGTGCTCGCCGCCAAGATTCGTTCGGATGGACGATACGAAGAACAGCTATACGCGCCGGGCGGCGGAACTAAAGGGGGCTTCACCGCCGAAACGATTGCGCGCGGCGATCACTTTTTCAAAATGAAGGGCAACGAAGTTTTCAAAGTCGCGGTGCGATCGATGAACGACATTTCGCGGCAAGTGCTCTGCGAAGCCGGACTCAAGACGGAAGACATTGATTTGTTTATTCCGCACCAGGCGAATCAACGAATCACCGAAGCCGTGGCCAACCAACTGAAAGTTGATATGTCGCGGGTCTATTCGAACATCGCGCGCACCGGAAACACCTCGTCTGCTTCGATTCCAATTTGTTTGGACGAATGCGTCGAGAGCGGGCGAATAAAGCCAGGCGATAACGTGCTGATGGCATCTTTCGGTGGCGGCTTTACGTGGGGCGCTGTCACGCTGCGATGGTGATAAGAGCCGTAAATCGTGAATCGTAAATAGAAGCACCCTCTATTCAGGATTTACCACTTACGATTCACGATGAGCATTGCATATATTTTCCCCGGTCAGGGTTCGCAAAGTCCCGGCATGGGAAAAGAGTTGGCGGACAAGTTTCCCGTCACTCGACAGATCTTTGAAGAAGCGGACGATGCGCTCGGATTCGCGCTCTCAACCCTGTGTTTCAACGGGCCTGCTGAAGAGTTGCAGCTTACTGAAAATACTCAGCCGGCAATTCTCGCGACTTCCGTTGCGGTATTGCGCGCGATAGAGTCCGAGGGTTTTCCCAAACCTGATTTCGTCGCGGGGCACAGCCTCGGCGAGTATTCGGCGCTGGTTGCCGCGGGCTCGTTGTCCTTGACTGACGCCGTCAAGACCGTTCGCGGGCGTGGGCGGTACATGCAGGAGGCCGTGCCGGTCGGCACCGGCGCAATGGCCGCGATTCTCGGTTCAGATGTTGAAACAGTGAACGCCGCATGTGGGGAAGCCGCGCAAGGCCAGGTTTGCAGCGCCGCGAACATCAATTCGCCGGGACAGATCGTGATTGCGGGTGACGCGGCAGCTATCGATCGCGCGATTGAGATACTGAAAGCACGGGGTGCGAAGCGCGCAGTGAAACTGAACGTCAGCGCACCGTTTCATTGTGCGCTGATGCAGCCGGCGCAGGATCGCCTGTCAGCAGATCTCGAGCAGTCGCAGTTCAACGATCTGCAGAGGCCACTCGTGACAAATGTCGACGCGAAGCCGATAAAAACGGGGGCTGAAGCGCGTGATTCGCTGGTTCGGCAGGTGTCGCAGCCGGTTCGCTGGCTGCAGTCAGTTGAATTTTTAAGCAGTCACGGTGTACAAACTTTCATTGAGATTGGACCCGGAAAAGTTTTGAGCGGATTGGTGCGGCAAATTAACCGCGAACTCCGCTGCCTCAACGTGGAGGACGACAGCAGCTTGCGCGCCAGTCGTGAGGCGTTGGCGATCTAAGCGGCACAGATTTCCGTCTGTGTTAAAGAATTTGTAGCTTTTACGGTCACAGATTGAAATCTGTGCCACCTCAAATCACAGGAGCAAAAGAATGCCCGATCAAGAGATAGAGCAAAAAGTTAAGCAGATTATTGTTGACGAACTTGGCGTCGACGAAAACGAAGTCACGCCTAACGCACGATTCATCGACGACCTCGGCGCGGACTCACTCGACACAGTTGAATTGGTGATGCGTTTCGAAGAAGAGTTCGGCATCGAAATTCCCGATGAAGACGCCGAGAAGATTCAAAGTGTCCGCGACGCTTACAACTACATCGACCAGCACAAAGAAAAAGAAAAGAAGTAGCGCGTGCCTTTGATGCAGTTACGTACGTCGTTAACGTGTCACTAAAGGAGCTTTGAATTGAATCGTCGGGTCGTTGTTACTGGTCTTGGCCTGGTTACGCCTGTAGGTAATTCAGTCGAGACCACGTGGGCCGCGCTAGTCGCAGGAAAGAGTGGCGCGGACTACATCAAAAAATTTGACACCGAGAAGTTTCCGGTCCGCTTCGCCTGCGAAGTCAAGGATTTCGATCCGCTGAATTACATCGAAAAGAAGGAGGCGCGCAAGATGGGCGCCTTCATTCAATATGCCGTGGCCGCTTCGGAGGAAGCCGTCAACGACAGCGGGTTGAAAATCACTGATGACATCGCCGAAGGTGTCGGCACTTATATCAGCAGCGGTATCGGCGACTTCTGGGCCATCGAGCGCGAGCACGAAAAGCTGCTTACCGGTGGACCCGGTCGCGTCTCACCTTTCTTCATTCCGTCCGCGATCGTCAATCTAGCGTCCGGTCAGGTTTCCATTCGACAGAATGCTAAGGGCCCGAACTCCGCAACCGCGACGGCATGCTCCGCAGGCGCCCACGCCATTGGTGACAGCTTCAAAATTATCCAGCGCGGCGACGCTGAAGCGATGATTTGCGGAGGGGCCGAATCGGCGATCACGCCGATGAGTGTCGCCGGCTTTGCGGCGCTGCGCGCGCTCTCGACGCGCAACGACGATCCGGTGCACGCCTCACGGCCTTTTGATCTGAATCGCGATGGATTTGTGATTGGTGAAGGCGCGGGAATCATGATCCTCGAAGAGCTGGAGTTCGCCAAACGTCGGGGCGCCCGCATTTACTGCGAGCTGGTCGGCTATGGCATGACTGGCGATGCGTTTCACATTACGATGCCTGATCAGACGGGTTCCGGCGCCGTTCGTGTAATGCATAAGACGCTCGCCGATGCCGGCGCCAAACCGGAAGAGGTCGACTACATCAACGCGCACGGGACGTCGACGCCGTATAACGACAAGTTTGAAACGATGGCGATCAAGAAGACGTTTGGCGAACATGCAAACAAAGTCGCGATTAGTTCGACCAAGTCGATGACCGGACATTTACTCGGCGCCGCCGGCGGAGTTGAGGGTGTCTTTTCCGTCCTCTCGATTTACCACGACAAATTGCTGCCCACGATCAATTACGTGACACCCGATCCGGAATGTGATCTGGATTACACACCGAACCAGACGCGGGACGTTAAGATTCGATACGCGCTCTCGAACAGTTTCGGTTTTGGCGGGACAAACGCAGCGTTGTTGTTCAAGCGTTACGAGGAATAGAAGAACTGGCCTTTGTGCTTTGCTCTTTGTACTTTGGTCCTTGATCTTTGAAGTGATGCGCAAGCAGCCCTAGACGTCAAAGACCAAAGATCAAAGTACAAAGACCTAAGGCCAAAGGCTTAAAGCCAAAGCACCCTTCTTCGAATGAAAATACTTGTCTTAATGAAGCAGGTCGCGAACAAAGACGCGATCCTGCGCATCAACAAAGACTCGACCTGGATCGAGGAGGCCGACCTGTCGTTTGAGGTAAACGAGTCTGACGGCTACGCGCTCGAAGAAGCTCTGCGAATCAAAGAAAAAGTCGGTGGTGAAGTCGTAGTGGTGTCGATGGGACCGCAGCGCGCCAAGAGCGTGATCAAAGATGCGCTCGCGCGCGGGGCGGACCGGGCGATACATGTCGTCGGTGACAACGTCGTTCATCTTTCGCCGTTCGCGGCCGCTTCAGTCCTGGCTGAGGCGATTCGCGAAGAAAACGCTGATCTCGTCATGGCAGGGTTGCAGTCCGACGACTATGGCTATGCGCAAACCGGTGTGATTCTCGCGGAAATATTGGGTCTGCCGCACGCGACAATCGTCATTGAACTTGACGCCACCGGCGAACAACTGCGCGTGAAGCGGGAACTCGAAAGTGGCTGGTACCAGTGGTACACGATGCCGACGCCCGCGTTGCTGACGATTCAATCGGGCATCAGCCAGATTCGCTACGCCACGCTGAAGGGCATCATGGCGGCGAAAAAGAAAGAGATTAAGGAAGTCACGCCGAATGCCGATTTCGTCGGCAAGCCTTCGCATCAGCGCATCGAGAGAATCTACTTGCCGCAGAAATCGAAGCAGACGCAGTTCCTCGGCAACGGTGATGCGAAGAAGGGTGCGGTTGAGTTGGCCGAGAAGCTGCGAAGTGAGGCGCGCGTAATTTAGATGTTCGACAAGCTTTAGCTTGTCGCTTGAGGGAAATCGACAAACTGAAGTTTGTCGGACAAAGCTTGTCGCTTGAGGGAAACCGACAAACTGAAGTTTGTCGGACAAACAAAATGAGCATTCTCGTATTCATCGAACACAAAGCCGGCACGCTGAATAAGACATCGCTCGAGGCGATCGCTGCGGCGCAGAAGCTCGCCGGCGATATCGGCCAGAAGGTTTCCGCGGTCGTGCTGGGTTCGCCGTCGCTCGCCAATGAAATCACTGCGTACGATCTCGAAAAGGTTATTTCGGCTGAAAACGATAAGCTGAATGATTACACGCCTGATGCTTATGCGGACGCGCTCGAAAAAGTCGTACGCGCGGAAAATCCCGACTACGTGATTATGTCGCACACCTATCAGGCGCGCGATTTCGCGCCGAAGGTTGCCGCTCGCTTTGAAAAAGGACTCATCGGCGACTGCGTTCGCCTGAATGTCGAAGGCGGCAAGCGCGTGTTCACGCGGCGTATATTCCTCGGTAAGCTCGATGCGGACGTCGTAGCGGACGGCGAAGCGCCGACATTCGTCACATTTCAATCAGGAGCATTTCGCGGCGATCAGTCCCAGAAGGGAAGCGGCGCGGCAGTCACATCAATGCAAGTCGAAGTGGGTGACGTCCGCATGAAGCCTGAACCGCCGTTCCAGGAGGCGAAGCAAGCGGTCGATCTCAGCAAAGCAGACGTGATTGTCGCTGTCGGCCGCGGCATTAAGGGCAAAGACAATCTCGCGATCGCTGAGAAGCTCGCGGAAGCATTGGGCGGCGAGCTCGCGGCATCGCGGCCAATTTGTGACGCCGAGTGGCTGCCGATCGACCGGCAGATCGGATCATCGGGCCAGACAGTCGCGCCGAAGCTTTATGTCGCGATTGGCATCTCGGGCGCGATTCAACACCTCGTCGGGATGAAAAACTCGCAGACCATTGTGGCCATCAACAAAGACCCGGAAGCACCAATCTTCGACATCGCGGATTACGGTATCGTCGGGGATCTGTTTGAAGCGGTCCCGGTGCTCACTGAAGAAATCAAGAAGCTCAAAGGCTAAGGCTTGCCGTAGGACAGGCTGCCAGCCTGTCCCAGAGTGAGCGACAGGCTAGCAGCCTGTCATACCTAAGCTTCTCGATTTGAATTTTCTCCGCGCCAGGTCTTAAGATTTCGTCGTTCCCTCGAAAACTCTTTTCATAGTTTGCTTCGGGAGGTTTCTGCAATGAATCCGCTGAGTCGCCACGCTTTTCTGTTTGCATTGCTGATAGCGTTCGTGGTCGTAGCTTTCTTACCACACGGAAGCGCGCATTCAACATCGTCACTTGAATCAGTCACCGAAACCGTCAAAGACAATCCGAAAAGCTCCATCGTCGCGGGTTTCGATTTTTCGAATCTCGATCGAACGGCGAATGCGTGTCAGGACTTTAATCAGTTCGCGAATGGCGGATGGATCGCCAGGAATCCAATTCCGCCGGCGTATTCCGTCTGGGGCAACTTCACGAAGCTGGCCGAAAAAAATAATGACGACTTGCACGAAATCCTCGAAGCGCTGCTCAAAAAGAAGACGCTGGCGCCAGGCAACGAGCAAAAGAGTGCGGACTTCTATCGCTCGTGCATGGACGAGCCGGCTATCGAAGCTGCCGGCATCACACCGCTTCAACCAGAACTCGATCGCATCAATCAGATAAATGACGTACTGAGTCTGGAGGACGAAATTGCTCGCTTCCACGCTCATCGCGTACCGGCCGTTTTTGGGTTTGGTGCGACACAGGACTTTAAAGATTCGACTGCCATCATCGCTCAGGCTGTTCAGGGCGGACTCGGTCTGCCGGACCGCGATTATTACCTGTCTAATGACGCGAAGATGAAGGCGACACGCGAAGAGTATCAGAAGCATGTCGCGCGTACTTTTGTTCTGATGGGCGATGCTGATGACCGCGCCGCAGCGGAAGCGGCCACAGTCATGAAGATCGAGACGAAGCTTGCAGAGAACTCAGCGACGCGCGTGCAACGAAGAAGCCCCGAAGGCAACTACCATCCGATGACCAAAGCGCAACTGATCGAGATGACGCCCGATTTCGACTGGGGTCGTTACTTTCGCAATATCGGCATGCCGGAAATCGCGAAGGTCAACGTGGGACAGCCAGACTTTTTCAAAGCCGCGGACAAACTTCTCGTCGCGACTCAAATCGATGATTGGAAGACTTATTTGCGCTGGCATTTAGTAAATGCCGCGTCAAACACGCTGTCTTCGAAATTTGTCGAAGAGAGCTTTAACTTCAACGGCAAGTATTTGAGCGGCACCACAGAAATGCTGCCGCGGTGGAAGCGTTGTGTCGCCAGCACTGACCGCGCGCTGGGTGAAGCGTTGGGCGAACTCTACGTACAGAAGACTTTTACGCCGCAAGCCAGGCTTCGCGCGCGCACGATGGTGCAAAATCTAATCACTGCATTGCACGACGATTTAACCACACTCAGTTGGATGAGCGATGAAACGCGAAAGAAGGCGGTCGCGAAGCTCGAAGCGTTTCAGCGCAAGATTGGTTTTCCCGACAAATGGCGCAATTATGAAGCGTTGCAGATCGACAAAGGCGCTTACTACAACAATGCAGTCTCGGCCGGTGAGTTCGAGTTCAAGAGAAACCTCGGAAAGATCGGTAAGCCTGTCGATCGCACTGAGTGGGGAATGACGCCGCCGACCGTCAACGCTTACTACAATCCCTCGATGAACGAGATTGTGTTTCCGGCCGGCATACTGCAGCCGCCGTTCTATGATCCGAAAGCAGACGACGCGTTCAATTACGGAGGCATCGGCGCGGTCATCGGTCACGAGATGACCCATGGCTTCGACGATCAGGGAGCAAAGTTCGACGCGGTCGGAAATCTCGCAATGTGGTGGACGCCGGACGATTACAAGAAATTCACTACGCGAACTGAGTGCGTCGCCAGGCAGTTCGATTCATTCGAGGTTGAACCCGGTCTTCATCAGAATGGGCATCAGGTTTTGGGTGAGTCAGTTGCCGACCTTGGTGGGTTAACGGTCGCGTACGCGGCTTACGAGAAGTCGCTGCAAGGCAAACCGCGACCGAAGAACATAAATGGGTTCACGCCCGAGCAGCGGTTCTTCCTCGGCTGGGCCCAGATCTGGTCGCAGAATATTCGGCCCGAAGCGGCAAGGCTGCGAAATGCGACAGACCCGCATCCGCTTGGACGATTCCGCGTGAATGGTCCGCTGTCGAACATGCCACAGTTTGCCGCGGCCTATGGCTGCAAGGCCGGCGATCCAATGATGCGACCGCCTGACGAGCGTTGCCAGATTTGGTGATGCCGTCTGCTGTGACTATCGTCGCTGCGCGTCCTGACTCACCTGAAGCGATGGAGTTGCTCGCAGAGTTGGACTCGGCGCTATTCGAATATCCATACCCTCCAGAAAGTCGCCACGCTTTCAGCGTTGAGCAACTCTTACGCGAAAGCGTGGCTTTCTTTGTCGCGTCTTATGATGAACAGCTCGCGGCGTGCGGCGGCGTGAAGCTGTTCGCGGATTATGGCGAAGTGAAACGCATGTTCGTGCGGCCACAGTTTCGGGGGAAAGGCCTGGGCAAAGCGATCCTGAATCGCCTCGCGGCACACGCTCGGGCGAACCGCATCAACATACTGCGGCTCGAGACGGGAATTTACCAGGTCGAAGCCATTGGCTTGTATGACGTTTGGGGATTCCAACGACGCGGGCCATTTGGCGAGTACAAGGACGATCCGAATACGGTCTATTTCGAAAAGCCGATCTGACTGCTCATCGACACGCCACCATCGGCGAAGTGTAATTTTCTGATACGTCTCCGGCGACTGATACTTCCCAAAATCGTTCGTTAAATACCGCAACCCGGACCATTACGCGTGATTCAACGCGCACTTCGCGTGGCCCCTCATTTGTCTGCACGTTCAAGACGCGCGGGGCTGCGACTCGCGCGGTGTTTGTATGGCGCAACCAGAAAGACTAACGGTAGTCGATAAGGGCGACCGTCCCGATCTGCCATCGCTCTTCGAGCGTCTGGCTCAAGACCTCGTGAAGCTGTTCGATCAGAAAGTCACGCTGCTGAAAATCGAGGTCAAAGAAGAAGTCGACACTTATGTGCGGGGAAGTATCGCGTTACTCGCCGGTGCGGTCATCGCCACGGTGGGATTCGCTTTGCTGAATGTGGCGTTGGCATTCGGCATCACCGCGCTCCTTGCGAGTATCAATGTTAGCCAACCTGCGAAGTATGGACTCGGGTTTGTAATCACAGGAATTATTTATCTCGTGCTCGGCGGGATTGTGATCATGGTTGCGAAGAACCGTCTGGCGCGGCAGCGACTCGTTCCCATACGAACCCTTCATGAACTCGGAAAAGACAAAGAGTGGATTCAAAAAGAGATCTGAACACGGAGAACTTGCTTTGGCGGAAGCAATCTTAAATCGCAGCGAAGAGAACCCCAGCAAGCGCCAGCTCCAACGGCAAATGGAGAAGACGCGCGCATCGGTTTCAGAAACCGTCGGTGAAATCAAAGAGACCGTTGGTGAGCAACTCGCGACCGCGAAACAAGCAGTGACCGGCGTGCTCGATTATCGCCATGAATTTCAGAAAGAGCCGCTCGTCTGGAGCCTGGGTGCGCTGTCGGCTGGTTTCGCGCTTGGCTACACGATGGGGTATGCGCACAAGGAAACTAAGGGCGCGCGCAAGAAATCGGAAGTTGCCGCCTTCGCAAACAGCATCGTTGATGAACTGTCGGTCGTAGGCAACAGCCTGGTGATGCCGGCGGTGAACGCGCACATCAAAGAGTTGTTCGGCTTCGATTTTTCAGAAGCTTTGGATTCGATCGCAAATGCAAACAAGCGCGGCACCAGTCGCAAACGAACAAAGAAGGTGACTGGCAAACGCGGCCTTAAAGCCCTTCCTCGCAAATCCAGGAAATAGACCGACAGACAGCAGCGTTGGGCTGCGCGGCTTCCCCATGTCGTCTTATTCGGGGCCAGACGTCGCGGTGCCCGAAGCTTTCTGAACTTCTTCGACCGCGCCTTCAAGGGCCCCGGCCACAGCGCCGATCGCGGCGCCTTGGGCTACGCGCTTCGCTACTTTTTGCACTTTCTTAAATGCAGCCTTTGGCTTCCTGGCTGCTTTCTTCACGGTCTTTTTCAAGGCGTTTGTGCGCTTGGAACTGGCCTGACGCGAGCTGAGTTTCTTTGAGGAACTCTTCACTGACTTCTTTGCCCGACCCCTGGGTGATTTCTTCGATCCCTTTTTTGTCGCCATCTGCTATGACTCTCCTTCGCGAAATTCACTCGCGTGCAACAAAACTGTACACGAGCTTTGGTTCTGCGAAGGTAAATGCAATGCGCGAGCCTTACTTCGTGGTTGTCGCGAGATGTCTCAGATCGTCGGCGAGTTCGGAAGGCTTCCATTCGTTGCCGCGATATAGCTTTACCAGCTTTCCGTCTGGGTCAATGACCGCGGTGCGAAGTGAATGCATGACCTGTTCTTCACCCGTGGAAGAGTCTTTGAAGTAACGGAGGCCAAAGAATTCGGCGATCCGTTTCACTTCATCTGCCGTTCCGGTGGTGAACTCCCAGTGTTCGAACTTTTCGTCTGAGTAGCGACCGGTATGCGACGCGCCATAGCTGCGCATCACTTTCGGCGTGTCGTACTCAGGATCGAAACTGACCGTCAGCAGGTGGGTCTTTGCATAGACGTCAGGCTCCTTTTGCAGTTCGAGATCGACCGCCGCGAAGTTGCTGCTCATCAAGGTGCATTGGTCAGGCTGTGGACAACGCGTGTACACGAATGTGAGCGCTATGCTACGGCCTCTGTATTGTGAAAGGTGAATCGCCTTGCCGTCCTGGTTCACCAAAGTGAAGTCCGGAATCTCGTCGCCAGGCTTCGGCTCGCCGGGAACGACAGTTGTTGGGGTAAGGACGGCACCTCCCTCAGTCACGGCCGTCACTTCAATCCATGAAGAAATGTCATCGATGACCAGCGTACCGGTAATTTGATCGCCGGGCTTCATCGTTTGCAGGTCGGCAGCGTTCTTGATCTTGAAGTCCATCGTCATCCCCTGCATGTAACCGGGAATGTCTTCGTGCTTGATGGTGGCCGTACGTTCCCGTTGATTGACGGCTACGACTACGCCTTTGATGGGATAGCGCTTCTCGTTTTGCGGCGGCTGGTCGCCCCAACTGCACCCGCCCGCAAGAAACGTAAACGTGATTAAGACGGAAACAAGAATTATTCTTTGACTCATGATGATGACTCGGTAGGTTAATGCCGCAGCGTATTTACCTCAAGCGAGCGCGTAGTAATCGAAGTGGCACGGGCGTCTCGCCCGTGAACTCACGCGCAAGATGCGCGTGCCACGTCAGAACGCGGGGTTGTGTTAGCATGACCGCGATGATGGTGAGCGGAGTGCAACGCGCAGAGGTGCTCGACGGCAAAGTTGTCGCGGATGCGATTAAAAGGGAAGTGGCCAGTGAAGTGCGCCACTTGAAAGAAACGCGCGGCGTTACCCCTACTCTGGCGGCGGTGCTGGTGGGCGACGATCCGGCATCGGCGGTTTACGTGCGTAACAAGGTGCGCGCCTGCGAGGAAGTCGGAATTCGTTCGCGAAAGATTGCGCTTGCCGATTCGACTTCGACCGATGAGTTATTCCGGGTGGTCACCGAATTGAATCGAGACGATGACGTCGATGGGATTCTTGTCCAGCTTCCCTTGCCGAAACAGATCGATGACTTAGTAATTATCGAAGCGATCGATCCAGCGAAGGACGTTGACGCTTTTCACCCGACAAACGTCGGTCTGCTCGCGATGGGGAAACCCAGGTTTGTTCCGTGCACGCCGGCGGGAATCATCGAACTTCTGGACCGTAACAGGATCGAAATAGCCGGCGCTAACGCGTGCGTTGTGGGACGCAGCCAAATCGTCGGCCGGCCGGTCGCAAGTCTGCTGTTGCAGCGACACGCCACCGTGACTGTCTGTCATTCAAAGACGCGCGATTTGCCATCAGTTACGCGGCAAGCAGACATCCTCGTGGCGGCAATCGGGCGGGCGGCATTCATTCGCGGAGATTTCATTAAATCCGGAGCCACGGTGGTCGATGTTGGGGTCAACCGATTGACTGATCCAAACCAGGCACGCGAGTTTTTTGGCGCCGAAGCTGACAAGAGAATCGGTGCGATCACCGAGAAGGGCTACACTCTGGTTGGCGATGTCCACCCCGCTGAAGCCGATCTCGTTGCCGGAAATCGCACGCCGGTGCCCGGTGGCGTTGGGTTGCTGACGGTGGCAATGCTCATGAAGAACACTTTGCAGGCGGCGAAGTGGCGAAGAGAACTGAGTACTCAGGACTGAGGACTGAGGACTGAGTAAATGCTCAAAGTTGGTCTCACCGGTTCCATTGCCGTCGGCAAATCATTCGTGCTCGGGGTGCTGCGTGAACTCGGAGCGCGCACGATTGACGCCGATCAGATCGCCCGCGAGTGTGTCGAACCGGGAACACCGGGACTAACCGCCGTCGTCAAAGAATTCGGCGAGACTGTGCTGAACGCGGATGGTTCGCTCGATCGCGCGAAACTCGGCGCGGTTGTCTTCGCGGATAAAGTTAAGCGAGACAAACTCAACTCGATTCTTCATCCGTTCATCATCGCCAGGCAGGACGAAATCATACAACAGTGGGGCAATGAGGCTCCCAATGCAGTTGGCGTCATCGATGCCGCATTGATGATCGAGTCAGGCGGATACAAACGGTTCGACAAGCTGATCGTGGTGCACTGTCAGCCGGAAATTCAGATTCACCGTCTCATGAAACGGAACAGTCTTTCACGCGAGGAAGCCGAGCTTCGCATCAAGTCGCAAATGCCGCAGGAAGACAAAATGAAACATGCGAATTACTTAATTGACACTTCCGGCGAATTCGCTGATACACGCAGGCAGGTCGAGACGCTTTGGGAAACACTACAGCCGCTCGCTGCTCACAGAACGAATCACGGACAGGATTGATCCGACGTTTGAAGCGCCTTGATGTGCGCAACTTCGGAAATTCATTGCCCGCCAACACTCGCCATGATACTTTGGCCGCGACGATGGTTAACCTTTCATCGCGTAATGGGTTCGGAATTCTGCTCCTCACGCTAACCGCCGTCGTCGCCGGATGTTCTGCATCGGCGAGCAGCTCTGTTTTCTTTGGCAAAACTGATCCGCCGCGTGAAAACGTGCTTCGATACGTGTCGGGTTCGGAGCCGGAGACACTCGACCCGCAAATCCCGCCGCTGCAAAACGAGGCGCGCATTTCGATGGCGCTGTTTGAGGGCCTCGCGGAATACGATCCGAAAACGACCGCGCCTATTCCAGCTCTGGCGGAGCGCTGGGAAGTCAACAAAGATTGGTCGGAAGTGACTTTCCATTTGCGGCACGACGGCCGGTTCTCGAACGGTGATCCAATTACCGCGCAAGACTTCGTCTACACGATTCGTCGCGGCTTGAAGCCGGAAACCGCGTCGCGGGTTGCGTCACTCGCTTACCCCATCAAGTACGCGCAGGCTTTCAACGAAGGCGGAGTGTTTGTCTATGATCCGGCCACAAAATCGTTTCTGCTCGAAAAGGATTTCGGTGGCGAAGCGCCGCAGCAGACTTTTTTAAGTGAAGAACCTGTCGAATCAGTTGCGGCTGAATACCCGGCAATCCCCGAAGACAAAACACCTGATGCTGACACTGCTTTTCATCGTGAGATGCATAGCCCAGTGCGACTTGTTCTGCCGGGCTCCGAGAAAAAGCGCAACGCCGCAATCGAAGCCGATCCAAAACTGAAAGCGGCAATAGCGGGCAAGCAGTTCGTCCCCGTGAAGGCCGAAAACGTCGGCATCGAAGCCGTCGACGATTACACCTTGCGAATTATGCTGATGACACCGGCGCCTTACTTTATCAGCATGATGCCGCACCAGTTCTTCCGCGCACTCCATAAGAAAACCATCGAACAGTTCGGTGATACCTGGACTGATCCTGCTCATATCGTGACGAGTGGCGCCTTTAGGTTGGAGAGTTGGAACCACTACGATCGCATCATCGCAGGGCGCAACCCGATGTATTGGGACGCACGCTCAGTAAAGCTCGACAGAATCGTCTTCTTTCTGCTTTCTGACAACACCACGATGATGACCTTGTATAAGGCGGGCGAGTTGGATGCGACCTACAACCACACCGTGCCATCGGCGTGGCTTGACGTGGTTGGACCGAAGAAAGATTTCATGGATGCGCCGGAAGCCGCAATCGATTACTACAATTTCAACACAACGAAAGGCCCGACGACCGATTTGCGCGTGCGCAGAGCGCTGAACATGTCGATCGATAAGAAGGTGTTGGCTGATTGGCGACACGTGCAACCGTTGACGGCCATGACGCCGACAGGAATCTTTCCCGGTTATCCGCAGCCGCAGGGAGATCGATTCGATCCGCAACAAGCGAAGAAACTGCTCGCTGATGCCGGTTACAAAGATGCTTCCGGTAATTTCGATCCAAAGAAGTTCGAAGCGAGCGAAATCGAACTAATCGTGAACACCGACGGCAACAACGTTTCGTATGCAGAATTCGTGCAGGCTCAATGGAAGCAAAACCTGGGCGCGACGATCCAGCTTCGCGTCATGGAAAATAAGACCTACTTCAAAGCGCAAAGCGCGCTCGATTACAAAGGCGTCTCGCGCACGGGGTTTTCTGCGGACTACATGGATCCCTATACGTTTCTCGGCATCTTTTACGCGAAGGGTGGCGCGAATGCGACCGGATGGGCTGATCCGAAATATATCGCGCTGCTGGACGAAGCAAATCGAACAATCGATCCGCAGAAGCGTTACCAGCTGATGGCGCAAGCAGAGAAAATGCTGCTCGAAGAACAGATTGTCATTCCGTTGACGGTGGGTACCACGCGCGAAATGAAGAAACCCTACGTGAAAGGCATGTATCCAAATGCAGCGACATTGCACGCGTGGAAGTATGTCTATCTCGAACGAGACTCGTCAAAGTGGGACTACGGTGTTCCGAACATGAATGACTAGGTCTTTGGACTTTGGTCTTCGGTTTCAGTAGCGAATTTGAATCGCGTCACAATTGAGCCAGCTTTGCGAGCTTCAATTCGCAAAGACCTAAGACCAAAGTCCAAAGACCGAAGGACAAAAGACCAAAGACCAGAGTCGCCATGCTTCGTTTCATCCTCCGCCGCATCATCGTCATCATCCCCATGCTGTTCTTCATCGTGTCCCTGACGTGGGCGCTGGTGCGGCTGGCGCCCGGTAACTTCTATACCGGCGAGAAGAAGCTTGCGCCCGCGATTGAAAACAACCTGCGCGAGAAATATGGCCTGAACAAGCCGTGGCACGTGCAGTACCGCAAAGTGCTGTGGAACATGGCGCGATTCGATCTCGGCAATTCGCTAAAGTACGAAGGGCAGTCGGTCAATCAGATTTTGTGGCGTACGTTACCGGTGTCGGCGGCTCTCGGCGTGACCGCGTACCTGATTGCCTTGATCTTCGGCATTACGATGGGCACGCTTGCCGCGTTGAAGCAAAACTCGTGGCTCGACTACGCGAGCATGACGGTGGCGATGTTGGGAATTTCAGTCCCTAACTTCGTGCTCGGGCCTTTGCTGGTGCTCGCCTTCTCGCTGACGCTCTACTGGTTTCCGCCGGCGCTTTGGAATGGATTTCCCAGCAAGAGCATCGTGCTGCCGGCGTTGACGTTGTCCGCAATCTACATTGCGTACATCGCGCGGCTGACCCGCGCCGGCATGCTCGAGGTGTTGCGCTCAGATTACATTCGCACGGCGCGCGCGAAAGGTTTGAGTGAGCGGCAGATCGTGATGCGACACGCGTTGCGCGGCGGACTATTACCGGTCGTTTCCTTCTCGGGACCTGCGCTTGCGTTCCTCATTACGGGCACGGTCGTTGTCGAGCGCGTCTTTGCGCTGCCAGGTTTGGGAAACTATTTCATCAACGCATGCTTCAACCGCGATGAGCCGCTGATCCTGGGCATCGTGGCGTTCATTGCCATCACAGTTTTGGTTTTCAATCTGCTCGTCGATATTTCGTACGCGTTTATCGACCCGAGAATTCGATACTGATCAATCGCGCTGAGTGAGCAATGGCTGACATTGAACCACCAGATAATCGACCGCTAGTCGAGCCTGAGATTCACGTCGGGCCAGAATACGCGGTCGCGGAAAGCGATGTCGCGGAGTTAGTCACCGGCGAAGTGTTTGCTGGCAGCTCGCTCTGGCGTGACGCCTGGCGCCGCTTATTGAGAAACAAGCTTGCCGTCTTTGGAATGCTCGTCGTCCTTGTGCTCGCGATTGCGTCTGTCATTGGTCCGGCGATTATCGCGCGAGCTACCGGGTTGACCTACGATTCGATTCCGAAAGACGCCGCGCTGCTAAAGTCGTTCGCGCCTTTTCGCGCGGCAGATGGCAAATTCTCGTGGGCGCATCCGATGGGTACCGACAACGCAGGGCGTGACATTCTGGCGCGCGTGCTTTCAGGCGGACAGATTTCTTTGATGGTGGCACTGATTGCGACCCTCGTGTCGCTCGTGATTGGCATTTCGTACGGAGCGATTGCCGGCTACGTCGGTGGCCGTGTCGATGATTTGATGATGCGGATAGTCGATGTCCTTTATTCGCTGCCTTATGTGATTCTCATCATCGTTTTGCTCGCCTTGCTGCCCGCCAAGACACCGACAGCACAATTGGCTGAATTGTTCTTCGCGCTCGGCGCGGTTTCGTGGTTGACGATGGCGCGGATCGTCCGGGGCCAGATTATCTCTCTGAAGAACCAGGATTTTGTGTTGGCTGCACGCGCGACAGGAGTCCCCACATTGAGGATCATCTTCCGTCATCTCGTGCCGAACGCGCTCGGGCCAGTAATCGTGTACGCCACACTGACCATACCAAGCGTCATGTTGAGCGAAGCGTTTCTCTCGTTCCTCGGCTTGGGTGTGCGACCTCCGCGCGTATCGTGGGGCAGCCTTGCCGCGGAAGGCGCGCAGAACCTGGCGATTTATCCTTGGCAGTTAATCTTTCCCGGGCTGACGATGGCCTTGATGCTGTTCAGTCTGAATTTTGTGGGCGATGGTTTGCGCGACGCCCTTGATCCGCAAACGAG
>Ga0207675_100001229_pt1 | contig 25569 bp, 15 predicted proteins | sample KBSSwiS42_FD_184305 | JGI IMG/M metagenome (GOLD analysis project Ga0207675, IMG submission 184305) | Switchgrass rhizosphere microbial communities from Kellogg Biological Station, Michigan, USA - KBS Switchgrass S4-2 (SPAdes) (version 2) | ecosystem: Host-associated > Plants > Roots >...
CCGCGCCGTTCTCCTTGGATGAGCTGCCCCGATCCTGGCACCACCGCCGACAGAAACCCCGCGAGAATGGGAGAGGGCGGCGTCTTCGTGTTCCCTTCCGCCGCCGCTTCATCTTCCAAGTGAAGGGAGGCTTGCAAGTCCTTGTCCGCATTGAGGCCGAAGCGCTGGTTCGAAACGGGTATGGCGACGTATAGATCTGGAGCTGGCTTCCCCGCCAGGGCCGATCCGCTCGCACCGACGATCAAACCTAGGGCCACCCAAAAGCCCGCGCCCACGCTCCGCCCCCGCGTCATGAGTCCATGTACCCCCAAGCGTGACATTGGTTTCAGGTCAGAAAGCGCCAAGGCGGCTAGCGAACCACGACCACCCGGGCCATGTCCACTTTGGATCCCGTCGAACCGCCTGTCCGGGCCAGCCGGCAGAAATAAAGCCCCGGAGCCATGTCGGTCAGATCCCATCGGACGGCATTTTCCCCCGCCCGGAACCCGCCCCGGCTATCCAGTCGCGCGTCGTCGATGACCTTTCCCGAGAGGTCGAGAACCTCCAGGTTCGCGGATTCCCCGGTGTCGAGAAGGAACCGAAGCTCGACCCAATCGTGAGCCGGGTTCGGATAGGCAAGAAGCGGATGTAGGAGCGCAGGCTGGCCGGCGACGGCTCCCCCGGTGGGCTGTATTTGCTCGGATCCACGCTCCCGTTGTTGCCCCGGGTAGCGCCAATCACCGGACGCGCTCGGACCACCCGTACCTACGCGCAAGGCGGTCAACGACGGCAATCCCGTGGCGAGATCCTCTCCGATTCCCACCCAGATCCAGGGCACGGTAGTCGGAGGAGGACTGGGGAGGTCCTGTCTCAAGAAGGTTTCGACGACGCTCGAGATCGGATTGAAAATCCCGAGCGCACGAGGATACGTAGGTAACAGCGAGCCTCGCCCGTTCCATGCATAGAAGCGGCCGTTCCCATCCAGCACCAGCACGTCGATCTTTCCATCCGCGTCGAGGTCGACGAGCTTGAGATCTCGGGCCGGCTTTTGCACCTGTTTGGGCCACCCCAACGCGGGACTGGCATCACCATTCATCACCATGATCTGACCGGTGGTGTCGACGATTGCGATTTCGCTCCAGCCATCGCCGTCGAGATCGGCCAGCTCGGGCTCGAGCGCCACCGAATGCGGGAGCGCCCATGCCGCGGAACGCGCACCGGTCTCGGGCGTGAATACGGCTGCTGAATCATTTGTAACCGCGACGAGCGAGGGCCCCGCATACAATGGGTTCACGTATCCAGAAGCCAGATATTTGATCGCACTTCCCATGTAGAGCGGCGGCAGTTGAGAAGCGACTGGCGACAAGCGGAAGAGTTCTATCGCCCCGTTTTGAAAACCCACCGCCGCGGCATTCGAGAGCTCCTGTTCCGGGAGGGCGTTTGGTTCCACCCTGATGAGCGTCGGTCCCGCGGTGGGCGATTCATTTTGCGCGCTGAATGCCGTATCGGTGCGGGCTCCCTCACCCGATGCAGTGATCACATGGAAGGTACCGATGCCGGCCGCAAGCACAGACCCGGCTCCGGTGGCCGGCTGGACGATGACCGGTGGCGTCACCGCGCCGACCGCGCCCAACCCGTTCAGCACGTCATTACCGTCTTTGTCCCACACGTACACGCGCCCGTTACCCAATGTGCCGCTCACCACCGCTTCCGGAGGCAAACTCTCGGTGGGCCGGAACCCATTGGAGGCAGCCAGACCGGGGCGGAGGCGACTCTGTAATGAGTCGGCGATGAGCGTCGTATCGGTGAGATCGATGCTGAGCTCGAGAATGGTGCGCAAGCGTCCTGGCTCGGTAAGCTTCACCGCGTCTGCGCCGAAGATGACTTCGGGAACACCATTCCGCGACAAATCGGCCGTGGTCAACGGGCCCGGCTCCGTGTGCACTTGCGCGTCGTCCCGCAAGAACACCGGCCATCCCGCCACCGCGAGACCGCGAGCGATGGACACGTCCATGAAGCGCGCCGGTTGCGACGTGGTCTCGATGGTGATGCCCGAATACGCGCCGTCGTTGGCCGAAGAATTGGGTGTCGTATCGGGAGCGAACTTGGGATTGTTGCCGACGTAAAATGGATCGAACGGAGTGCCGTAGTTGAAACGGCCCATATCCCAGATCCCGTCCGCTTCCTCGAGCGCAATGCCCCGCTGGCCGGTCTGGAAGTTCACTGCGCCCGAAATCAACCCGGGCACCGCGTAGCGATCATCGATGTGCCAGATGAGCATGCCGGTTCCAGGCAGCACCGCGTCGTACTCCATACGGCCACCGGTTCCGGGGCGATCCGGATCATCCACCGGTCCCAGGAACACACCGGTCGTGGAATCCTGCTGCACGAACGGAAACCCGTTTCCGTCGAGATCGCCGGCCCGATTCTCGACCAAGAAGTATTCCAAGTCGTCGATGAAGACGACCGGCAACACAGAATCCGCTTCGACCGCTTGCAGCGAATCGTGCCATGCTTCTTCGACCGCGACCGGCTTCACTGCGTTGGGAAAGACTTGTAAGCGCGACCATGGATCGAGGCTGGTTGGAAACACGCCGTCGGCGTAGAACACGTCGCCCGAGGTGGGATCCTCCACCTGCACGGTCAGGTTCTCACCCGAATCCATGAGGCTCCAGTACCCGAGCTGGGGCACGCCGTTGAAGATGTTGTAGAGATCGGGCAAGCCCAGGATGTGCCCGAACTCGTGGGCGAATACGCCGTTCAATGCCGCCACCCGATCGTCCTGGCTTCCCGTTTCGGGAAGCACGAGCGCCCGCCCGACCTTCGCCGCTCCCCCTTGCACGCTCAACGATTCAGAGAGCGTGAGCGCAAACGACGGAATGTCGAACGGCGTGTCGCCGTTGATGTCCCCCTGGAAATCGGCGCCGGCGTGCACGATCGCGAACGCATCGAAGGCGTTGAAGTCGATATCGCCGCTTCGGTCGGCGGCCTTCAGGGCATCGGTTACGAACTTTTCGGCCAGAGCGGCGATGTCGGGATTCTGGCTCACTTCCCAGGGACCGTAGTCATCCGTGTCATCGAGGTGATACGCACTGTCCGGATTGGCGGGAAACACCGTGGACTCGATGTTCAACGTGCCATAGGACTCCACGTCGTAGAAACGTCGCAGTGCTTCCGCATGCGCCTCGAGAAATGCTTTGTCGTGCGGCGGCGGATCTACCGGCACGCCGGTCACGTTGCGTCGTAAATCAAAGTGCCCGTCCCCGGTGGACTGGGATCCTGCGCCATCGCGTGAAAAATCCACGCGGATGATGGCTTGACGCATGGTGCGCACAACCTTGGTGCGTGATACGCCAGCCGGCGCGAAAAGACCTTTGTCGGTGGGCGTCGATGTGTCCTTGAGAATCCGGCTGATCGGCCGCAATTCCTTCCGCACCGCACCAGGCGCGTAGATATCGTCTTGAAACGTTCGTAAGGGGCGCGCCGCGGGAGACACAGCGGGGGAAGGCTGGACGCGTTTTGGAGCGGGCCGCAAAGCGCCCCGCACGATCACGCGCGCGGGAGCGCTTTCACCTAAGGCCGGGAGCAACAGAAGAACGAGGCCGACCGTGCTCCCTAAGGAGCTCTTAATCAAATCGGGCCACGACCGAGAACTTGTTCACCCGGTCGAGGTCCGCCGCCTGGGGGATGGAAGCATAGTCCAGCCCGAACTGCTTGATCCGGAACCCCACCCCGAAGGTCCAATCCTTGATCTCACCGACGTCGTCGTAGAGATACCCGACGCGACCGAACAGAAGGTCCATCACGCCAAGTTCCATGCCGCCGGAGAGCAGAATCTCATTGCGTTCCATGAAGCTGAGCTCTTCCGGCAAGCAGCCTTCGGTGCTGTCTTCGGAGCACGGAGCCGGAATGTCGGAAAAGATGAGGCTCTTCTCCACGGCCGCTCCGGCCAGAATGGAGTACGAGCCCGGAATGTGAACGCCCCATGACGCACCGACCTTGAGGTTACGAGGGAGCGGATCCGATTCTTTGGAGTTTCCGAGCGAAATGTCGGGGCCAAGGTTGGCGAGGGTGACGCCGGCGCGCGTGGTCATTTCTCCAGGGCCCGAACCCAGGAAACTAGTCACGGGCTTCTTCCAGCGATACAACCCGCCGAGGTCGACCGCGAAGCTCGTCCCTTGCCCGTTACTTTCTCCGCCGGAGAGCCCGCTCGTGAGGTCGACGAGCACGAACTTGAGGTTCATTCCCACGCCCAGGTTGGGAATGATCGAGGTGCCCACCGCTCCCGAAAAAGACATTTCGAACGGATTGAAGGTGTCGTAGGGATCGGTCGAGCCGGCGTCGGTGGCCTGAGAGCTGCCGTAGTTCAAATAAGTGAACGTTCCCGCAACCCCGCCAAATCCTTGAATGTTCTTGGCCAGCCCCAAATACTCGAAATAAACGTCATCGACCAGACCGGCCACGAGCTGGGTGTGCATGAGGCCTGCGTTCCAGCCGGTGGTAAATGCCAACCCTCCCGGGTTCCACCAGGGAGCAAATGCGTCGTCCGCAACGGAGTTGAAAAACCGTCCCATGCCTTCGGCACGGGCTCCGGGCGGAATTTGAAGATGCGCGGCGCCGGCATTGAAAGCGGCGAAGGCTGGTACAGGGCCCAGCGCAATTACTGCGGCAACAATAAGGAGAACCGGACGAAATCGGGGGGGTATCGAAGATGTCATCGAAGCAAAACCTCCTGGGGACCTGGCGCCGCCGGCTAACCCGTATTCAACCCGCACATCTTTATGGGGTTCCCAGGAGTTCACCGGCCGATGACCAGGCGAACGAGCCTAGCAAAGCATTTTAGGAGGGGTCAATTGAGCCGGTGGTGGGGGTTTACCTCAAAACGACCACCCGCTCCAGGATGCGGGCGTCGTCCCCTTCCCGTTGGGCGGCGACCTTGACCAGGTAAACCCCGTTGGCCACCGGGTCCCCGGCCTCGTCCCGGCCGTCCCAGGAGAACGCATTGGCCCCTGCTTGGGCGCTGAAGTCGGCCTGCCGGACCAGCCGACCGGAAACGGTGTACACCCGCACGGTCACTTGGGCCGAACGGTTCAAGGAGAAGAGCAGCTTGGTTGGCTCGCCGGCCGGATCGAAGGGGTTGGGATAGGCCAAGTGGGTCCCTTCGAACTGGAGCGTCGTAGATCCGGTCCCCACATCCACGGTCACCGAATTCTGCGATCTATTGTTGTAATTGTCGGTCGCGGTGATGCTGAACTGGTAGGCCCCGGTGGCAAGATCGGGCACGCGAAATTCAAGGGTCCCCTTGGTGTGACTGCCCACGTCATAGGTAAACGATTCGGTCACGTCTTGACGCAGCTGTTCGAGTCCGGCGTGATCGGTGACTTTGAGCAGAATCGAACGGAACTCGAAGAGCCGAGTCACATTGATCCCCGATGGATCCTCAAGCGTCACCTGCACCGCTTGTCCGGCGTCCACCTCCGGACCGGTGAGCGAGAAGGTGATCGCAGGCCCCACGGTGTCGCTGCCGGTGGTGGCCAGACCTCCCACTGCGAGCGGATACAACACGCCCGCCGCATCCCAGTTCGCTCCCGACGTGTAGGCGGCAATGCGACCATCCGGCCCACCGCGAAGCGAGATGGGAACGGTGAACTGAGCGGTGGCCGTGTCCGCGGTTGCGGTGGACTGTCCCCGATAGAGCAGCGCACCCGGCATTTTGTAGAGCAAGGGCTGTGTGCGCACGAAGCTGGCATCGCGTGCTTCCACGCTCATGGTTCCCGAACGCGTGCCGCCTCCGGCGGTGCGCGCGTGAACCGTCACCTCGGCGCCACGATCGAGTTTGGCCGGCCCCGAGAGCGCCAGCGTTTCTCCGGGCACGGAGAGCCGGCTTGCCGGATCGCCGAGACACACGTATTTGTCGCCCTGCGCAGCGGGGATGAGCCGCTTGTCTTCCATGAGCGCAACCCCGATCGGAAGCGGCTTGTCAGCGCCGTGGCTGAACAGTTTTTGCACGAAATAATAGTTGATGGCGATGTTGGCCGCGGCGGACGTGAGATGCGTGGCGGCGACGCTCACCAGCGCTCCACCATGCAGCGCACGCACGTGGGCTTCGCCCAAACCGTCCCGAGCGGGGCTCGAGAACTTGCCCACGCTGCAAGAGAACGAGCCGACCACCGGATACTTTCCATCGTTGGCGAGGAGCGGCGTGTCGTTCAAATCCAAAACGTGCTCGTCCGCCCACACCACATCGCCACCGTGCCCCACGTAATCCACGAACCATGCCCCCTCGCTCCAGCTCTTGATGAGATCCACCTTGGCTTCTGGTTTGGTTACGATCGAGCAATCGGCGCCATAGTCGTAAAGATAGATCTTGTCCTGCTGGAACACCGGCGGAATGATGTTCGACACCTGCTCCATTTGCGACATGTGCGCGGTGCCAAGCCCGTCCGGCGCTCCGCCCTGACACACGTCATCGGCAACCAGGATGGCTTTCGTTCGCCACGGACCGTAAATAGGTGACGCTTCCGAACGAATGACCTTGTCCTGAATCAACGCCCGCGCCTCGGCGCGGCTGGATACGGGGAGCCGGCCCAAATACAAATCGGTATATTCGTCCGGGCAAGGATCGGGATCGTCGAAACGAGCCAGCGGATCATCGCTCACGTACTGCACGTTTCCAAAGCGGATGTTGGCAATGTCGTCGCGGTTGTCTTCCCAGGACGGAACGTAATCCACGCTTCCCGCCTCGCCATAGTTGCGGGGGTCGCTGGTCGCATCCCCGAGGAACAAGCAATAGCTCAAGGGATCCGCGCCGGGGCCGCCATAGAACAAGTACGCGTACTCCAGAAAATATCGGAGCGCCGCTGGATCCCACATCCCCCACGCGAACTCGTCCATGATGTCGTCTACCGATACCACGCGCACGCGCGCATCCCGGGCGGGGCCGCCCGAAGTCGTGTCCGTGACTCCGTATAGATGTTGGCGCCGCCATTCGGCCAGCGCCTCCGCCTCGCTCATCCATCCTTCTTGCGTGATGATCACGTAATCGATGGGTTCTGAGACATCGCGCAGCCACTGGGCGGGACGTCGATCCAGAACGATGCTGGAGGGGGTGCTCCAGGTGCCTTCCACAGTGGCGGCCAGAACGCCGTTTTGGGTGTGATCCCAACTCACTCGCTGCCCGCTGCCGCTGGGGGTTCCGTTCACCAGCCGGCGAGGATGCCGAAAGTCGGTTACATCGAGCAGCATCGGTGTCCCGGATGGCATACCGGTCAGGTTGAGGGTGCGACGCAACGGTTGTCCTTCGATTTCCAGCTCTGTGGGAAGCGAGCTCGCGCTCCCGCCCAGATCCAGATCGCGCCGATAAGTCACATCGATCCAGGCGAGATGCACCCAATCCAAACGATCCGGATCCGACGACGCTACGTGCGGGACGAGAAAGAGGAACACCGACTGGGCCTGGGCAGGCATGGCGTAGACGGTGTCATCCAACGCGGTGAAGGAATCCGACGGACCCCGACCACCCCAAACTTTGAGCCCGGCGTTCACTTGGTTGACCGTGACTTGAACGTGATGCAAGGCCGCTTCGCCGGTATCGAAGGGGGTTGGAACCTTGGCGCCCCAGAAACGAATCGTCGCATCCAACACGCTCCCCGGCACCACGTGCGGTAACCCGATGATGGAGCGCGTCGCCCCCGCGTCCGACATCATCCGTTCCCAAAACCATCGTTCCCATCGGAGCCCGGGCTCGTACAAGGAGGGATCTTCGAACGTGTTCTGCTCTGCGTGCACGCGACCCCGCGTTTCGGCGACCTCCTGGTCTCCGGTAGCCGGCGCGGCGTCGACATCTTGGATGCGAAGCGGATTTCCAGGAAGCGAGCTGTCCCACGTCAGCCAATAGACGGTTTGATCTCGGTACGGATTAGTGAAGTAGCTCTCCCCCCCTTTGGGGAGGCCGTACCGATCCCGGAAGTTATCGGGACCGAGGCCGTAGAAAACCACCACGTCTCCATTGTCGAACGTGTGGTCTTGCTCCCCTTTTACCCAGATTCCGATCTCACGAAAGTCGCTCGAGTCCGCCATGCCGGAACAAAACGCAGGTTTCTGGTACACGTGCTTCCAGACCGGAGCCGGAACGTTCACATTGCACGTAAGCGGTGGAACGAGCCAACCGCCGTTGGTCCAGGCCAAATCGGGATACAACGGACCGGAGTAAAGACGAAACGATTGCGGATCGATCGCATCGACCGGCACGCCCGCATTAGCCAACGATGTTTTGCTAAGGGCGAAGATGCCGTTATGATCGACTTCGATTTTCACCCAAGATTCCGCGCTTCCGAACCAGGTTGCGGGAACTCCGGCACACGCGGGAATGGTGTCCGCGCGACCTACGCGAAACGCCGCCACGGCGTCCGGATTGATCAAACTGTGTTTCCAAGATGATTCGGCCACGCGATCGGGGCGAGGAGGCCGCGTGCGCATACGGGTTGCCGCGCCTTGAATGCGAACGGTCACGTCGAGGGCGCGGGACCAGGAAGCGTTACCCGACGCTGCATCCCAGGTCACGGGATGAAGCACGACCGTCGCCACGCGGAGACCACGTTCCCAGCCCACGTTCTCGATGATGGCTTGGGGCGGCGTCCGATAGTCCGGCGACACGCGCGTGCCGGTGCTGCGGGCAAGCTCGGGCTCCGGACGTTCGCGCTCTACTTTGGGCTGAATCAAAGCGGGCGTGAGCGGGAACGCCACGCTTCCCATGCTGCCCAGAGGTTCGGCGGACGTGGCCAGATCGACGTCGCCCTGGGGCGGCAACGCTACACGTACGCGAAAAGTGGGGATGCCCGGGTCGCCGGGCTCACCTTCCACGGCCAGATCGGGCCAGCTCAATTGCTGGACGATGCGGTCCTGAACGCGGATTTCCTGCAACTCTGGCGCGGAGAATTCGGCACGGAAACGGATTTCACGGGCGTTGGAGCCGAGCAGCGAAAGCCGCGGAGACTCCGCGGCTTGGGAGATGGCGGCAAATCCGGTTATGACCCCGACCAGGATCATGCTCCAGAAATAAGCGGTGCTTCTCAAATACCTCTCGCCCTCCGGGGGGTTTGGCCTGCCTCTCAGGCGCTCTGGCCCCGGTCCCCGGCGTCCTCGAATACCCCCATGGCTAGATATTTCTCCAGCCGTTTTGTGAGGAGCTCGTCTTCGGTGGCCTGTTCCAGGGATGTGAACGCACCTGAAACGACCTGGCTTATAGCTCGTGCCGCTTGCGGGGGGTCCCGGTGCGCGCCTCCCAGCGGCTCTTCGATGAGCCCGTCGATGACCCCCACCTCCAGAACATCGCGGGCGGTGAGGCGAAGGACCTCCGCGGCCTGAGGCGCTTTGGCTTTGTCTTTCCACAGAATACCCGCACAGCCTTCGGGAGAGATGACGGAGTAAATGGCGTTCTCCAGCATGTAGACCCGATCCGCCACCGCCAACGCGAGCGCACCCCCGCTTCCACCTTCCCCAATCACCACGCTCACGATCGGCACGCGAAGTCTTGCCATCTCACGCAAGTTCCGCGCGATGGCTTCGGATTGACCGCGCTCCTCCGCGCCGACCCCCGGATACGCTCCGGGAGTATCGACGAATGTCAAAATCGGTAGCCGAAAACGATCCGCGGTTTGAAACAAACGCAGCGCTTTGCGATAGCCCTCCGGATGCGGCATGCCGAAGTTGCGGTGAATGTTCTCCTTGGTGTTGCGCCCCTTTTGATGCCCCACCACCATGATCGGACGTCCATCCAGGCGTGCCAGCCCGCCCACGATCGACGGATCATCACGAAAGCCGCGGTCCCCGTGCAGCTCCATGAACTCCGAGCACACGAGCTGCACGTAATCCAGCGTGTAGGGTCGCCGCGGATGGCGGGCCAGCTGGACGCGTTGCCACCGTGTGAGCTTGCTATAGATATCATGACGCAGCCGCTCGACCTTGCGCTCGAGACGTTGCACTTCCTCGCTCACTTCCGTGTTCGAGGAGGTGCCGAATTCGCGGAGCTCCTTGATCTTGGTCTCGAGCTCCACCACCGGTTTTTCGAAATCGAGCCAGACGCTACTCAACGCGCCGTCCTTCCGTTCGCTGCTTCGCCGAGACGCACCGCATCCTGACCCAGAATGTCCCGAAGCTCAGCCAGGAGATCCGGGTGGATGCCGACACGGTGCTTCTGGCACTTCATGCGCACGCGCCGGCCGGTGGGGGCGACGAGGGATAATACGACGTCGCCTTGACCGGGGTAGCGGGCCAGGATCCCCATCAGGCGCTCGAGGTCCGGCTCATCGAGATTGTCCAGCGGCACGTTCAAGTACAGGGTGTGGGCCAGGGCGGAGCGGCTGCTTTCGAAATCGGACACCTGGGTGGCCACGATCTTGGGCTCGCCCTCCGCTTCGCGGCGATCAAGCCGTCCTTTGACCAGCACCACCCGATCGGCGTCCAGAAATCCCTTGGCGCTTTCATAGATGTCGGCGAAGAGAACGCACTCCAGACTGCCCGCGTAATCTTCCACGTTCAAAAAACCCATCGGACGGCCTTTTTTGTCCGTCTTCCGCACCAAGCTCGACACGACACCGAGGAGCTTCACTTCCGATCCGGTGGACAACGCGCGCAGCCGTTCCGTGTCCCCCGTCGCAACCGCGCTGATCTCGTCCCGATACGCGTCCAGCGGATGCTCGGACAGATAAAATCCCAGCACTTCTTTTTCTTTGCGCAACCGTGTGTTGCGATCCCAGGGCGGCACGTCGGGCAATGTCGCTTCCTGCTCGAACATGTGATCTCCGTCGCCGAAGAGCGCCGTCTGGCCCATCGCCAGATCTTGTTGATGTCGCGCCCCCGCTTCGAGCGCCCGCGATACGGCGGTGTAGAGACGCGCGCGAGACGGGTTCATGGTGTCGAGCGCCCCCGCGGCCACGAGGCTTTCCAGCGCCCGGCTGTTCAAGGCATCGTGTCCTACGCGCCGGGTTAGATCGAGCAGATTGCGGAATGGGCCACCCGCTTCCCGTTCGGCGATGATGGCTTGAATGGTGCCCGCCCCCACGTTTTTCACTGCACCCAATCCAAATCGAATCGCGCCGTCCACCACCGAAAACGTTTCGCGCGAGGAGTTCACATCCGGTGGCAGCACGCGGATGTGAAGCCGGCGGCATTCTTCAACCAGGATCATGACCCGGTCGGTGGAATCCATTTCCACCCCGAGGGTCGCGGCCATGAACTCGGCTGGATAGTGCGTTTTCAGGTAAGCGGTCTGGTAGGAAAGGAGCGCATATGCCGCACTGTGGCTCTTGTTGAAGCCGTACCCGGCGAAATACTCCATCTGCTCGAACACTTTGCGCGCCACGGGTTCGGTGATACCGCGCTCCATGGCGCCTTTGACGAAGCGCTCCTCTTGGGCCGCCATTTCTTCTTTCTTCTTCTTACCCATCGCGCGGCGAAGCAGATCGGCGTCGCCCAGGGAAAAGCCCGCCATCCGGCTCGCGATCTGCATCACTTGTTCCTGATAGACCATCATCCCGTAGGTGGGGCTCAGGATAGGCTCCAATGCTTCGTGCTCGTAGCGAATCGCTTTCGTGCCGTGCTTGCACTCGATGAAGTCGCTCACCATCCCCGAGCCCATCGGTCCGGGACGATAGAGTGCGTTCACGGCAATAATGTCCTCGAACGTCTCCGGCGAAAGCCGGCGCAAGAGATCGCGCATGCCGGACGATTCGAGCTGGAAGATGGCCACGGTGTGCGCCAGCCGCAACGTATCGAATGTCGCCGGATCCTCCAGCGAAATGTTCGCGATATCCAACCGCGAGCCGGTGCGTTCCTGAATGAGATCCAGCGCGTCCTCGATGAGGGTGAGCGTGCGAAGCCCCAGAAAGTCCATCTTCAACAGGCCGACTTTTTCGACCGACTTCATATCCCACTGCGTGGACACTTCACCTTTTTGCGATTTGAAGAGCGGAACCACGTCATCCAGGCGGCCTGGGGCAATAAGGACACCGGCCGCGTGGGTGGACGCGTGCCGGGAGAGGCCTTCCAGATTGCGCGCCACGCCGAGGAGCTTCGCGTGGGTGTCATCGACTTCGGAGGCCGCTTGAAGATCGGGCGTTTGCACGAGCGCGTCGTCTAGCGTGATGCCCAATTCCGCGGGCACGAGCTTGGCGATGCGATCCACCTCGCCGTATTCCATTCCCAGCGCGCGTCCCACGTCGCGAATCACGCCCCGGGCAGCCATGGTGCCGAAGGTGATGATCTGGGTGACCGAATCCTCGCCATACTTACGTTTCACGTAATCGATGACTTCGCCGCGGCGGCGGTAATCGAAGTCCACGTCGATGTCGGGCATGCTCACCCGTTCGGGATTCAGGAAGCGTTCGAACAGGAGGCCGAAGCGAATGGGATCGATGTCGGTGATGCCGAGACAGTACGCGACCAGGCTTCCCGCCGCCGAACCGCGACCTGGGCCCACCGAAATTCCCTGGCTTCGCGCGTGATGGATGAAGTCGCGCACGATGAGGAAATAGCCCGAGTAACCCATCTGGACGATGATCTTGAGCTCGAACTCGAGCCGTTCGCGGAGCGCGTCTCCCACCGCAGCGTAACGCCCCGCCAGCCCCTCCACCGCGAGGTGACGCAAATACGCGTCCTTGCTCTTGAATCCCTCGGGAATGGGAAAGTCGGGCAGGAGCAGGCGGTCGAAATCGAGCTTCACGTCGATTTGCTCGGCGATCTCGAGCGTGGCCTTCAGGCTTTCGGGGAACGCGCGGAACGCCGCGTCCATCTCGTCGCCGTTCCTGAAATACCGCTGGCTGGTGCCGGAGCGAAAGCGGTTGGGATCGTCGATGGATCGTTGCTCACGAATGAGCACGAGGATTTCCTGTGCTTCCGCGTCCGCTTCCTCGATGTAATGCACATCGTTGGTGGCCACCAGGCGAAGGTTCAGTTTACGCGCCACGTCGACGAGTTCCGGCAGGAGCGCACGCTGGTGGGCGAGACCGTGGTCCTGAAGCTCCACATAAAACTGTCCGGAGAAAATTTCCTTGTAGCGGGCCGCCAGCTCGAGCGCGGCCCGCGAACGGCCGCCCAGAATTTCGCGAGCCAGCGCACCATTCATGCCGGAGCTGAGCGCAATCAACCCCTCCGCACGATCCTCGAGCAGTTCGTAATCGATGCGCGGCCGGTAGTAGAAGCCTTCCAGATATCCCGCGGTGGAGAGCTTCATGAGGTTTCGAAGCCCCGTCGCGTTCTGGGCAAGTAGCACGACATGATCCGTGCGCCGGTTCTTGGGCGTCTTGTCGTGGCGGCTCCCCCGGGTCACGTAGGCTTCCATGCCCAGGATCGGTTTCACGCCGGATTTTTTCGCTGCGTCGAAGAACTCAACCGCGCCGAACATGTTCCCGCCGTCGGTGAGAGCCAAGGCCGGCATGCCCAGTTTCGCGGCTTGGGCCACCAGGTCGGACACCTTCACCGCGCCGTCGAGCAGCGTGTAATCGGAATGAACGTGAAGATGTACGAAGGGTCGAGGCAAGGTTGACATGCGTTCCCGGTTGGAGGTGATTCGCGAAAACGTTACTGCCCGCGCGGGCGGGGCGGCAAGCTTGAGTCTCGGATCAGCGAACAGTGAAGGTCATGGGCATCCGTCCGACATTTCCCACCCGGTCAGGGGCTTCCACGAGGAGCTGGTGCGTGCCGGGTGACACGGGGGACCGCAGATGCCCAATCAGGATACCCGCATCGGTATCCCATTCCGAAATGACGGTCTTTCCATCCAGCATGAAACGAAGCTTGGAAACGCTTAATCCGGCACCATTTTCGTGGATGCTCGCCCGAAGCCGGGGCTGCCGCCCCCCGGTCACGGGAAACAGCTTGATCTTGGGCGCCGTCCGATCACGAAACACGGCCACCGTCTCCAGTGAGCTTACCGTGCCCCGAATGCCGGGGTGTGACGTGTCCGCTCCCGCGAAACTCCAGCCGTCCGGATCGCGCCGGTACACTGCCAGACCACGCCGATTGCGATTGCCCGCGAGCGTGAACGCAACCGTGGCATCGTCACGCAGGGGCGTCGCCCACGGTTGGAGCTCCAGCACGCCGCTGACCGGCTCCAGCTCTCCCACACTCGCCGGCGGCCTCGGTCCCGAGCGCACCACAATCCAGAGCGAGCCATAGCTGGCCGTGCGTCTTGCCCCAAGTGCTCCCTCCGCCGTGGTGACGACGACCGAGTCCTGATCGCGTTTCCAGGGGAATGAACTGTCCGTGCCGGAGAGCCAGACCGCGCGCCCGACCAGCGAATCATCGCTCGTGAACGTCCACAACCCCGGATGGTCGGGGCGTCCGATCTGGAACATGGTCCCCGAGCGCACCGGCAGTCGGGTCATGTCGGGTTCGTCATATCTCTTATTTGCGTCTTCCACCTGAAGGGTCGCCGACGCGCGCGGGAGTTTGATCTCCAGGTAACCGCGTCGACTCGAAAAGCCGGGTTTTCCCCCGGTGAACGAAGTCGGCGGGTCTTCCTTGATCACCGTGAATAACACGCGACTCGAATGACCGGACGCATCCTCGGCCGTAACCGTCAGCGTGTGCGGTCCCGGTTCGAGATCGTGTTCCCAATCTTTCTTCTCGCGCGCAATGTGTTGGCGTCCACTTGGAGCGGGTTCGAGAGCAATCCACGCGTCATCCCCTCGCCGCGCGGCCGGCGCGTAAAACGTCCAACTCACTTCTCGTGGCCAGTTCCAATCCACTTCATCGAACGCAACGTCTTCCACGATGTCATCGCCAATGCGCGCGCTCACGCGATAGGGCGCCATTCGAGCGCCGCTGGGCATGGAATCCCAGCTTTGTACCCACAACCGAACCGGGCCGGTGATGCGCACCGTCGATGACGCTTTGCTGGACGACAACACGACCGGATCGAGCCCGCCGTTCACAAACACTCCCGGTGACGCAGGTTCAACGCGCAGACCTCCGATGCGGGGCAGAACCGAATCGGCGGGTGCCCAGCCATTCCGCCACGGGTTCACGGAAACTGCGGCGTCTTTTCCCGTGCGCAGCTCGGCATGCAGGTGCGGCGGTCCCGCACCGCTCTGTCCGGAAAAAGCCAGCGTGTCCCCGGATGCGTAAGAAGACTCGTTGGGTTGAGGATAAAGATCCACCTCGTATGTTCCCTGCTTGTCTTGTGCGGCGTCGACGAACGCGGCGAGCTTCGGCTCGAAACGCGACAAATGCCCGTAGACGACCGTACGCCCATCGTCGAGCCGGAAGTAAACCGATCGTCCGTATCCAATGCCTGATGCGCGCACGCGATACACCCACCCTGCGCGGGGCGCGAGCACGGGAATGCCTTCACGATTCTTGGTGGAGAAGTCGAGACCACCGTGATAGTGCCCGGAGCGGTACTCGCCGAAGGACGAAGCGGGAACAAGAGGAATGGGCATGGGCGGACCGAGCGCGTCGTCATCCGACGACGCCGGACGGCCGCACCCAAACACGGCCAACAGTAACAACACGAATCGCCGCATCGGATGCCCTCTTCTTCCGATCAACGAGCGGGCCAAGCTATCACCCGGTGTAGAGAGGGTCAAACGTCGTCACCCCATTGCAAGTTGCATGGACGGGGACGCGCTTTCCGCGAAACGCATGCTGCCTACCCCGCTTCGGGCAAGAACACATTCGAACATGGATCGAGCGTACCCATGGGGGCATCACAGGATGGGCGATTCCAGCCGGTCCAGCGGCGGATTTGGTACGGGGGTTGCGAAATGGACCCCTTGAGCCCCGCCTTGCGCGGGTTGTGGACTGGTCGAGAAGGAGGTCATTCATCCATGAAGCGGCGCTTTGTGATGGTGCTTGCGCTCATGTCCCTGATGGCGATCTGGGGCTGTGGCGGCACCGATACGACGACGACACCGGACACGACGCCCCCGTTGGCTCCAGAACTCGCCGGAGCTGACGTGTATAACGGAACCATCGGTGTTTGGTGGGGGGCCAACACGGAGCCGGATCTTGCCGGCTACTATGTCTATTACGTGCAGAACGGCGTGACGCATAACGCGTCCACCGATCCCGTTACGAGCAACTATCTGACCATCGACGCCCCGAGTGGCAGCGGTCCGGTGGACGTGTTCGTGACTGCGATCGACTACTCCGGCAACGAGAGCAGCCCTTCGGCGACCATGCGCGCGAACGCGCAAGTGACGTCGAATCCGGAACGCCAGATCGTTGGCGGTAGCCCCAAGGATTTCTAAGCCCGGCCAGCCCCTGCTCAACCGGCAACGAGGCGAAGGTGGTCCCTTCGCCTCGTTTTTGTTTGGGTGCTTTGAGAGGTTAGTCGAGTCGCAATACGCGGCGGACGACGGATTGTTTCTGGTTGGAGACACGCAAGAAGTACAAACCAGACGGAACGCGCCTTCCCTGGTCGTCCTGCCCAGACCAGATGACTTCCGAGGTCAGGGAGTGGCTGGACCACACGATGCGTCCGCTCAGGTCGATGACGTGTACTTCCACCGGTCCACTGGCTCCGTTTACGTCGATGTGCGTTTCCGCGCGGAAGGGATTGGGGCGCGGGATGCCAACGCGAAGTCCGGCCGGAGGCTCCAGGGTGAGCGCGCCGAGCCCCCGCCACGTTCCGGTTCGGTCCTGCCCTTCGAGGAGAATGCAGTCGCCGGCGTGTCGCGACGCAAGCGTCATGCAGCCTTGATCACGCGACCTGGCGCTCGCAATTGGGGTCATCGAAGTTGACACACGCGCGCGCAACGCGACCAGGTCCGACAGATCACGTCCTGACCAGCAAAGAGTTCCATTGTTCTCGCCGCTCCAACTCCAATTCAATGTGGTGATGCTGGGCTGGACAGGCGTGCCCTCGGCGAACCCTAGGTATCTCGACCGTCCGCCTCCCCCGCTCGCGGCCGGCCAGGGTTTCGGGCCGATCGCGGGACCCACCGGCAGGGACCACACATGCCCCGTCGTATCGGTAACGGCAATGAATCGTTCTCCATTGCTGTCGCCAATGACCGGAGACTCGGCTGCTCCGAGCGGGAACGTGCGTGGAAACCCGGCGAGAGGTTCCAGATTGCTGTTCCACGCCAGGAGTATTCCATCGGTGCGGAGCGCGATGAGATCCGATTGGAAATCGCCGTCGATATCGGCACACAACACTTCGCCGGCGAGCGGTCCTCCCGCATCGACATGACGTGCGTTTCCCCCTCCGGTGAGATAGATCCCACCCGCGGAATCCGCAACAACGGCGACTACGCTGTGCAAACTCGCGAATCCGGCGAGGGACAGAAAGCGTAGGGGTGGCGCAAGAATGGGCACATCGTTATCTACGACCTGACCCTGAATAAATAGCACGTGCTGTTTGGTGGCAGGCGTCAGGCTGTCCGATGCGGCAGCAACGATGACTTTCGGGTCCATAATCACCGGTGGTAACAATCCTGGTCCCACGGGTATTTGGTATGAGTAATCTTGATCAAAGATCTCAAGTCTGCCATCGGGTCTTGCGGAAGCCACTAGCAATGGCATCCCGATTGACGGTCTACTCAACTCGACCGCGGCAACTGCTAGATACCGTCCCAGCCCCGCAATGTTGGAAACACCACTCCCGCTCACCTCTAGCACCAGCGAACCGCTGTTCCTAGGAACAATGATCATGCGAGTTTGGCTTGAGGAACCGGCAGCTATTACCGGAGCCTTGGAGGCACCCACAGTCACCGGCCAGCCCGGAGGCGTGTCGCCGTTGATCGTCCGAGCTTCTAGAACATCGCCTTCTTTCCAGACCAAGAGGGTTGGAAGCCCGGGCACATCCATCGAGAGCATGGGGACATTGGGAGTGGGCAGCTCGCCGTGCGCCCAACTCGTGACCGTCGCCCCGATCGCAATATCAACCCGGTCCAGCGTGCTATCCGTGAAGAATGCCAGCGTGTTTCCCACCGGCAAGAGGCCGCGTGCATTCGCGGCGCCATCCCAGCCGCCGCCCAGCGCCTCGATCGCACGCGAATAATCGGCCAATCCCCCGCCCAAGGCCGCTGCATACTGCGGATCCAACGCGCTCAAATCTTGACCCGTGTTCCTGATCACGTTGCGCACGGTGGATGCGTGCACGGTGTCGGACACGGCGCACAACAACGCGGCCAAGCCGGATACTTGGGGCGCGGCAAACGATGTCCCCCCAAACGGATTCACGCGGATGACCGGTTGCTGTGTTCCGTAATCAAAATCGGTGGTGGGCATGCCGCCAAAAAAAGCCGCGATATCCACCCAGCTGCCATAGTTGCTCGCGAACGCCTTCTGTCCATTGATGTCGATGCCGGCTACGCCCACACAGCTGGGATGGGAAGCCAGATACTGGACCGTCGTGCTACTCGTATGACTGTTTCCAGCGGAGCCCACAACCACGACGTTCATCGTGTCCGCGGCAAACGCGATCGCGTCGCCCAATCCATCCTGGTTCGCGCTGTCCCAGGAACAGTTCGCTACGCGCGCACCCTGAAGAGCCGCAAAACGCAGACCTTGCGCACAGAACGACATGAGGACGTAGGCGATGCCGTCGGAACCGCGCCAGCCCACCCGCACCGGCAAAATCCGCGCAACAGGCGCGGCGCCGGCAATACCCGTTTCGTTATTCGTGATCGCGTTCACCAGCCCAGCGACTTGCGTTCCATGCCCCGCTTGATCGGACGGATCGTTATCGGTGACATAACCGTCTTCCCCTGGCGCCGGGCCTTGACCCGGACCCAGCGTCACTCCAGTTAAATCGACGAAATCCCATCCCACTACATCGTCTCTGTATCCATCGTCATCGTCATCGACGCCTGGAGCCCCTTGGGCCTCGGCCGTGTTCACCGCAAGCACACCCCCTGGAGGTTGTGTCCCACCCAAATCGGGATGGTGCCAGTCCACCCCCGTGTCCAGAATGGCAACCGTTACGTGTCGATCGGAGGGAACGAAGGGCCATGCACGCGCGGCTTCCAGCGAGAGCCCGTCGGGATTCCAAAGATGAAACTGAGGGGATAGACCCTCCCCGCCCAGAAACCATGGATCGTTTGGCAAGGCCGACACCGGAAACACCTGGTCGTCTTCGGCGTTGGTTACTAAAGGTGAACCGTGAAGCGCGTCTAACCAGGGAGTGTTAGCCGCATTTGGATTCGCCGCCCGGTCCGAGCGAAACCGGACCACGAATATTTTGGCAAGCTCTCCGGTGGCTCCAGGAAAGAGCGGCTCCACCCGCGGAGACAGCCGATCGCCACCCGCCGGCACGGGAAGATGTAGCCGGCCCTCGGCGTAGGCGCGCGCGCCACGCTCGGAGAGATGGACGATGACCCGGCCTTGGGCGGGGTGAGAAAAGGCGGAACGCGGTGAAAGGAGGAGGCACATTCCCGCGATCGCGTAAGCGCAATAACGCGCTGCGACACGCATCCAACGAGTGTATCACGGCCCTTGACTCCGCTTACCGAGAGGCTTAGGTTGCTTCCCTTTCCGGAGGCATGCCCATGACACGAACCACGCGCGACCGACTCAAGGAAATCCTGCTTCGCGAAAGCTTGCAGCGGGGAGACTTCGTACTTACCTCTGGACAGAAGAGCTCCTTCTACCTTGACGTGCGTTGCACGAGCATGCATCCCGAGGGCGCCTACTTGTGCGCCACCCTCCTTCTGGATGAGCTGGAGGACCTGGACATTAGTGGGGTGGGCGGACCCGTCCTGGGTGCCGCTCCACTGGTAGGCGCCCTGGCCGCGGAGAGCTTCCGCCGGGGGCGGCCGCTCTCCACCTTTCTGGTTCGCAGGGAGCCCAAAGGCCACGGCACGGCCAAGCTAATCGAGGGGTTGTTCCCCGCCGGAAAACATGTGGCATTGATCGAAGACGTGGTCACTACGGGAAGTTCGGTCTTGCGTGCGCTGGCCGTCGCGCGTGGCGAAGGCGCGACCGTCACGCGATTGGTGTGCGTGGTGGATCGCGAGCAGGGCGGCGCCGAGGCCTTCGCCGAACAAGGCGTGGAGTTCCGGTCGCTGTTTAAAGTATCCGAACTTCTCGCCGTCTAACCCACGACATGGGCGAACAGCTTCGCTGTCCTCATTGCGGGCACCTGCTCGACCGCTACGACCAACCTCGCGTCACTGTGGACGCCGTCGTATTCAACGATCGCGGTGACGTCTTGCTCATCGATCGCAAGAATCCACCCTTGGGTTGGGCGCTTCCGGGCGGGTTCGTCGACGTGGGCGAAACGCTCGAAACCGCGGTGATCCGCGAGCTCACGGAAGAGACCGGCCTTCGCGCGCGTTCGGTGCGACAGTTTCACACCTACTCCGACCCGCATCGCGATCCCCGCCATCACACCGTGTCCACCGTGTTCCGGGTTGAAGCGGAAGGCAGGCCCGAGGGAAGCGACGACGCCCTCCATGCGGCGTTCTTTCCTCCCCACGCTCTTCCCGAACCAATGGCGTTCGATCACGCACACATCATCGCCCAAGTCGTGCGGGGCCGCCCCGATTCGGATTAAAGGGCGGCGCATCCCGTGTGCTAGACTCCTTCGGTTTTGAACGGGACGGGGGTTGAGGCGTAACCCAGACTAGGGGGTTAGTTCATGTTCGGAATCGGAACGCAAGAACTGTTGATCATCTTCCTCATCGTGCTGCTCCTTTTTGGAGCCAACCGCATCCCTGAGATCGGTCGCGCTCTGGGAAAAGGCATTCGCGATTTCAAGCGCGCGACACGGGACGTGGAAGACAACTTCAAGGATGACGATGACGATCGGCCGCGGAGCCGCGTGCAGTCGCCCCAGTCGGAGGTCAAGCCGAAGTAATTAATCGCCGTCGGTGCTCTGGCGAGGAGCGGCAGAAGCTTGGGCACCGCCCCCCAATTCCTCCAAGAGCTCCAGCATCTTTTGCGCGGGGCGCGAGAGCACCCGCCGCTCTTTCCAGTACACGGTGATGGGGCGATCCATTTGCGCCTCGGGCACCTCGATTACTTTCAGCAATTTTTGTTTGAGCTCGAGCCCCACCGAAATCTCGGGCAGGAACGCCACGCCCATGCCTTCCAGAACCAGCTGCTTGATTGCCGCCGTATTCGCGGAATCGATCACGTAATCGAGCGGGAGTCCCAGGTTCTTGAAATGCGCGTCGATCAACATCCGGGTCGGCGTCCCCGACTCGTAGCCGATGAATTTCTGCCCGACCAAATCCGACAGCGCGACTTGTTTCTTCTTGGCCAGGGGAAGCTTGGGATTGGTGACCAGGATCAAGTGGTTCTGCATGACCACTTTGGATTGCAAGAGCGGATACTGCCGGCTCCAGGTGATGAGGCTGAGCTCGACCTGATTTTCCTGCAGCATCTCCATGACTTTATTCGAACTCTGCAGCTCGAGGTGAATTTGCACGTCCGGATACCGCCGGCTGTACTCGGTCAATATGCGCGGTAAGAGATAAATGCCGATCGAGTTCACGCCGGCGATGTTGAGGGCCCCACGCACTTCCCGTTCGGCCAGAAGCATGGCGCGCCGCATCTCGTCGTACATCTCGAACATCTGGGAGGCGTAACGAAACACGATTTCACCGCGCTCGGTGAGCTCCATCCCGCCCTTGGTCCGATTGAAAAGCGTGGTCTCGAGTGAATCCTCGAGCTGCTTAAGCTGCGTGCTGAGAGCCGATTGCGCGATCAAGAGCTCCTTGGAGGCCTTGCTCACGCTCCGGTGTACGGCGACGCGATAAAAGTAGTACAGGTGGTTGTAGTTACAAGGGAGCACGAGGATCTCCAAGTCAGGGGCGGCGAGAGTTTTGACGTAAGGGACGTGAAAGTCAACTCCCCACTACCAGTACGCAAGCGGACCCTGCCCGCGGGTTTGAAGCTCCAGGAAGGCATCCTTCTCCTCCTCCCCTTCCGCTTCGCTTTTCCCCCAGCGCAATCGCCACAAATGCACGGCGCGCCGCAAGAGCTCGGGGTCGACCGCGTTCAAGTGGGCCAGACGCGTGCGGCGCAGAAACACGTCTTCCAGTCGCACCGCGTCCTCCAGAGTGAACGCGCGGCGCACTAAATCAACAGGATCGTTTTCATCCCGTTCATCATCGGGGAAGGGCTCGGTGCGTGTTGGCCATTCGGTGGGTACGCGATCGAGCCAGGTTTCGATCGTGTTCACCGCCCGCTCGGCCACGCTGCGATACGTGGTGTATTTCCCGCCCAGGATGCTGAGCAGGTTTCCGGAGCCGTCGGTGAGAAGCCGTTCTTCTCTGGAGATCTCCGAGGGTGCACCCGAAGCGGCCAGAAGCGGACGCAAACCACACATCGTGCCCACCGGGCGCCAGTGCTTCCATTCCGGAAACTGGGTGCGAAACGCATCGCGCAGGTACTGAATCTCAGTGTGGGTGGCGAGCGGTTCCTCGACCGGAGCGGGTTCATCGAGATCGGTTGTACCCAAAAGACTCGCCTTCGCGCCAAATGGAAGCAGGAAGAGCACGCGCCCATCTTCGCCGGCGAAGAACAGCCGCGCGATATCATCGGCCCGACGGTCGAGCACGACGTGGGTGCCGCGCGTGAGCCGGAGCTCCGCACCCGACCGGCGCGCCGTCTCCCCGGCCAGGAGATCCGCCCACGGGCCAGTCGCGTTCACGAACGTGCTCGCCGAAACAACGCCTTCTTCTCCGGTGAAGCGGTCCCGCACGCGCGCCGCAACGAGATGTTCGCCTCGACGCACCCACTCCAGCCACTCGACGTAGGAGAGGGCAAGGGCGCCGTGGCGCCGCGCCTCTAGCATCACGCAAAGACAAAAGCGCGCATCGTCGATCATGGCGTCTTCGTAGCCGGGTTCGCGCGCCCAGAATCGTGAGGTGCGCATTGAACCGCCCAGGGCGCCATACAGCAGAACCCCCGCACGCAACATCGGAGACACCGGCCGCTCGGGAGGCGGGACGATGCGAAACGTGAGCGGATGCACCCAGCCAGGCGCGAGCGTCTTCGCCAGCTCGCGCTCATGCAACGCTTCGCGAACCAGCTTCACCGAACCCTGACGCAAATAACGCAATCCGCCATGCATGAGCTTCGAGGACCGGCTGCTCGTTCCGGAGGCCCAGTCACCGCGCTCGATCAGGGCCACCCGGAGGCCACGCAGCGCGGCATCACGCGCCACCCCCGCGCCATGAATTCCTCCTCCAATCACCAGCACGTCATGATGTTCTTGGAGCAGGCGATGCCATTCCGGGCGGGAAAGAAGTGGCGTCCTAGTGGCAAGGGTCATGTAGCGTCCGATGCGGCGCTCCAATCGTGATAGGATCCCCGGCCACGGAGGTACTGGGACGCATGATTGAATACATCAATACGCAGCCGATCAAGGTAGGCATGCGGGTCACCGTGCAACACAAGCTGGCCCGGGACATGGATCAAACGCGGCCGGGTGGCCCCATCGAAACGCGCTACGACTACTTGCCCGGCAACGTCGTAGCGACTCGTGTGATCCATGGGCGGCGTGAATTCAAAGTGGCTTTGGAACGTTCCCATCCCAGCGGACAGGAATGGTTCTGGCTTGGCGTCGTGTTTCCGTTTGGATCGGAGCCGGAAGAAGCGCATGCCCGAGCCTGAACCAGGGCACGGAGCAACGAGCGATACCCCGGCCGACCCGGCGCGCCAGCGGATAGAAAACGACTTTCGTCGCGTGTGTCCCAACTGCGGCGCCCTCCTCGTGGATCGGTCCTGCAAGAGCCGCTGCCCCCGTTGCCATTTCTTCACCGATTGCTCGGATCCGTGGTGACGATCCCGCTCGGCTCGGAAGCCTAACAGCCGTCCCGGTCCCTCTACAAAGAGGCGGGGTTGCTCCCCGATTCTCCAAGACGTAGCATGGTATCGGCTTAAGCAACCGAGGCGGCGTGATGGGCGAGCGCCGTCTAGGTTTCCAGCGAACATCGCCCGGCTGGGAAGGACGGGGGGAGACTTTAGGCATGACCTACATCATCGGGCAGCCGTGCATCGGCACCAAGGACACCTCGTGTGTGGACGTGTGCCCGGTCGATTGCATTCATCCGCGCAAGGATGAAACCGGGTTCGAAGCAGCGGAAATGCTCTACATCGATCCCGCGGAATGCATCGACTGTGGCGCGTGCGAACCCGCGTGCCCCGTGGCGGCGATTGGCCCCGATGACGCTCCCATCGAAGGCGTGAGCGAAGATGAATGGAAGAAATGGCTGGTTATCAACACCGATTATTTCAAGGAAAAGAAGTGATCATTCCGGGGAACGGCGCCTAACGCACCATCCGTCCGAGACGGAGCCGCACCTCGACACACCGGAGGCGATTCCGTGTCTACCGACCTGTTCTTGAAGGAACGTCTAGCCGCCCAGGATCTCGAACAACGCTCCGTCACCGCCATTCGTGTGCTCTCCATGGACGCCGTGGAGCGCGCGCAAAGCGGACATCCCGGCACTCCGATGGGGTTGGCGGATGTGGCGTACGTGCTCTGGTCCTCGTTCTTGCGATTCGATCCTACGCGCCCCGATTGGCCGAATCGAGACCGCTTCGTGCTGAGCGCAGGCCACGCATGCATGCTGCAGTACTCCATGCTGTATCTGCTCGGCTATGACCTCACGCTGGAGGACCTGCGCCAGTTCCGCCAGTATGAGAGTCGCACCCCCGGTCACCCCGAGAAGGGTCACACCGTGGGCGTGGAGACAACGAGTGGTCCGTTGGGCCAGGGCATCTCGACCGCGGTGGGCATGGCCATCGCGGAACGCCATATGGCCGCGCGGCTCAACACACCCGGATTCGACCTCATCGATCACCGCACGGTGGTCATCGCATCCGACGGGGACATGATGGAAGGCGTGCAGGCCGAAGCCGCATCCCTGTCCGGACACCTGGGTCTCGGCAAGCTCATCGTCATCTACGACGACAACCGCATCACTATCGACGGCTCGACCGGGCTCGCGTTTTCCACCGAAGATGTGGCGGCACGCTACGCCGCATACGGTTGGCACGTGACGCACATCGATGGTCACGACCGTAACGCCATCCACCAAGCGCTCCTCGCCGCGGATGAGGAGACGGATCGGCCGTCCTTGATCGTCGCGCGCACCCACATCGCCATCGGGGCTCCCACGAAACAAGACACCGCGGAAGCGCACGGAGCGCCTTTAGGTGCCGACGAAGTGAAACGGGTTCGCGAAGCGTACGGGTGGACGGACGAACCGTTCGTCATCCCCGAGCCGATTCGCAGTCACTTTCTGGAGATGGGACGCGCGCATCTGGGGCGTCGCAAAGAGTGGGAAAAGACGCTGTCCGGATGGACGCAACGCTTCCCCGAACGCGCGCGGGTTTGGGAGTCCATCCTGCGTCCGACGATCCCCTCCACCGACGAGGGACGTCCGACCTGGAAGACGGGCGCCATGGTTCCCACGCGAAAGGCGTCCCACAAAGCGCTGGAATGGTTGAAACCGCGCATGCCCTCTCTGGTCGGAGGCAGTGCGGATCTCACCCCCTCCAACTTGACCGAGACCGGAGAGGACGCAGCGTTTTCTCGAGATAATCCGTCGGGACGCTATTTCCATTTCGGGGTGCGCGAGCACGCGATGACGGCGATCTTGAACGGCATGGCTTTGAGCGGCTTGCGAC
>Ga0207675_100001230_pt1 | contig 25559 bp, 24 predicted proteins | sample KBSSwiS42_FD_184305 | JGI IMG/M metagenome (GOLD analysis project Ga0207675, IMG submission 184305) | Switchgrass rhizosphere microbial communities from Kellogg Biological Station, Michigan, USA - KBS Switchgrass S4-2 (SPAdes) (version 2) | ecosystem: Host-associated > Plants > Roots >...
CAAAGAAGCGGAGAGTAGCTTTGGCCGAACAGAGCGCGGTGCCGATGATCGTCCTGACCCGTCATCAGGACAACGTCGAAGCCATCAACAGCACGCTGCGCAACGCCGGCCTGCCCGTGCGCTGCAACTGGATCCGCGAGCTCAACGATCTCGGCGACGCTCTGACGCAGATCAACGCCCACATGCTGGTCGCATTCGTCGGGCAGGACCCAGCCGACATCGCCAGGGTGATGGCAGTCAGCAAGCAGTTCGGCGCCGACGTGCCGGTGCTGATCGCGCGCGAGCAGCTGGACGAGGAAGCGATCGCGGCAGCGATGCAACAGGGCGCGCGCGATGCGGTCACGCTCGTCAATCCGCTGCGGTTCCGGCTGGTCGTGGCGCGCGAGCTCGAAGCCTACAACCGCACGCAGACGCTCAATCGCACGATCAGCTCGGCGCGCGAATACAGCGAGCAGCTGAAATCGTTCATGGCCGGCTCGGCCGACGCGATCGCGCACGTGCAGGAAGGCATCGTGGTCGACGCGAACCCGGCGTGGCTCGATCTCTACGGGCTGCCCGACGCGGAGGAGATCCTGGGCACGCCGCTGATGGACGCCTTCGATGGCGAGGCGCATGCGGCGATCAAGGGCGCGCTGGTGGCGTGCCTGCAGGGCAAGTGGTCGAACCATTCCCTGCGGGCCAGCGCCTTGCTGTCGGACGGCACGAGCCTGCCGCTGGAAATCGAGCTATCGCGCGTCGACTTCGATGGCGAGCCCGCGGTGCGCCTGTGTGTCGCGGCAAAGAGGCGCGACGCCGGCACGATCAACGAGCAGCTCACGGACGCGTTGGAGCGCGATGCCGCGACCGGCGCGTTGCAGCGGCGCTTCTTCATGCAACAGCTGCAGCAGGCGTTATCGCAGCCGATCAAAGCCGGCATCCGCCAGCTGGTGGCGATTCAGCCCGACAAGCTCGAGACGCTGAGCGCAGAGCTCGGCCCGCTCGCGATCGAGGAATTCGTCGGACAGTTCGCCGGGCTGATCGCCGAGACGCGCCAGGCGAGCGACCTGTTCGGCCGGCTCGGCGACGGCACGTTCCTGCTGCTGATGGAGCGTGGCACGCAGCGCGACGTCGAAACGTGGGCGAACCATCTCATCCGCAAAGTCGCGGCGCAGGTGTTCCGCGCCGGCGACAAGCAGACGTCCTGCACGTGCAGCGTCGGCATCGGCATGATCGACATCCGCACGCCGGATGCGGCGCGCTCTATCAACGACGCGCTGCATGCGCGCAGCAACGCCGCAAGCGCCGGCGGCGGCCGCGTGGCGATCGTCGACACGCAGGACGAAGACACGCGCCAGCAGGCAGCCGACGCGATCTGGGTGCGCTACATCCGCGCCGCGCTGATGGAGAACCGGTTCCGCCTGATGCAGCAACCGATCGCGAGCCTGATGGGCGAGGACCGCGGCATGTTCGACGTGCTGGTGCGCATGGTCGACGAACAGGGTCAGGAAGTGCTGCCGTCGGAGTTCATGGCGGCCGCCGAGCGCAACGACTTGATGAAGAACATCGACCGCTGGGTCATCGGCGCCTCGATGACGTTCTGCGCCAGCCGCAAGGTCAACCAGCTGTTCGTGCGCCTGTCGAAGGACTCGGTGCGCGACAAATCGCTGCTGCCGTGGCTGCAGAACCAGCTGAAGGCGACGCGCGTCGATGCGCAGCGCATCGTGTTCCAGGTGAGCGAGCAGGTGTCGGCGGAATATCTGGCCGACACGACCGAGCTGGCCGCCGGCCTGCGCCGCGACGGCTTCCGCTTCGCGCTGGAGCATTTCGGCTCCGGGCGCGATCCGCGGCGCCTGCTGGCGCATCTGCCGATGGATTACATCAAGGTCGACGGCACGCTGATGCAGGGACTCTCGGTGGACCAGGATCTGCAGCAGCGCGTGCGCGATCTGGTCGACCAGGCGAAGAGCAGGAACGTCGGCACGATCGCCGAACGCGTCGAAGACGCCAACACCATGGCGGTGCTGTGGCAGCTCGGCATCGAGTTCATCCAGGGCTACTTCGTCAACGAGCCCGAATCCGTGACGATTTGACCTGTAGGTCGGGCTTTAGCCCGACACAACCTCGAGCCTCTCCACTGTCCTCCACCCTCGCGGCAACACCGCGCCACGCTGCGCTCGCTCGCCGCGATACTCCTTCAGCTCGGCGAACTTGAGCGTCATCTTTCGCTCTTTCGAGTGCACGATCAGGCTCTGTCCCGACGACACGATCGCAATCGCGGCCAGGTACTCCTCGCGGCTCGCGACCTTCTTCGAGGACAGGCCGAACATCTTGTTGCCCTTGCCGCGCGGCAGCTCCGGCAGATCCTTCACCGGGAACGCCAGCATCTTGCCCTCGGTGCTCACCACGCACAGCAGCGCATCTTCGGCAGCAGGAACTTGTGCCGGCGCCAGCACGCCGCTGCCTTCGGGAACCTTCAGCACTGTCTTGCCGGCACGATTGCGCGAATGCATCTCGCCGAGCTTCACGACGAAGCCATAACCGGCATCGGAAGCGACGACCCAGCGATCGTCGGGCTCGCCGATCAGTACGCCCGCGAACGTCGCGCCTTCCGGCGGATCGAGTCGACCCGACAGCGGCTCACCCTGCCCGCGCGCCGAAGGTAACGAGTGCGCGACCAGGCTGTACGCGCGACCGGTGCTATCGAGAAACACTGCCAGCTGCGTGCTGCGACCGTGCGCAGCCGCGAGAAACGAGTCGCCCGTTTTGTACGACAGCGTCACCGGGTCGAGATCATGTCCCTTCGCCGCGCGAACCCAACCGCGCTGCGATAGCACGACAGTGACCGGCTCGCTGGTGACCAGCTCCGATTCGTCGATCGCCTGCGCCGCGGCGCGCTCGACGATGCGACTCCTGCGGTCGTCGCCGAACTCTTCGGCGGCCGCGAGCAGCTCTTCGCGAATCAGCTTCTTCAGCCGTGCTTTGCTCTTGACGATCTTGTCGAGCTCTTCCTCTTCGGCCTTCAGCTCGCTCTGCTCGCCCTTGATCTTCATCTCCTCGAGCTTCGCGAGGTGGCGCAGTTTGGTCTCGAGGATCGCCTCGGCCTGGAGGTCGCTCAGCTTGAAGCGCTTCATCAGCACCGGCTTCGGCTCGTCCTCGCGACGGATGATCTTGATCACCTCGTCGAGATTCAGATACACCGCGAGCAGGCCGTCCAGGATGTGCAGCCGCGCGCGCACCTTCTCCAGGCGCCAGTTGATGCGCTTCGTGACCGTGTCGACGCGGAACTGCAGCCACTCTTCCAGCAGCCCCTTCAGGTCCATCACCTTCGGCTTGCCGTCCAGGCCGATGATGTTGAGATTGACGCGATAGGTGCGCTCGAGATCGGTGGTGGCGAACAGGTGCGCCATCAGCTGCTCGGTATCGACGCGGTTCGAGCGCGGCACGATCACGAGACGGGTCGGATGCTCGTGGTCGGACTCGTCGCGGAAGTCCTCGACCATCGGCAGCTTCTTCGCCTGGTACTGCGCGTTGATCTGCTCCTGCACACGACTGCCGGACACCTGATACGGCAGCTGCGTGATGACGATCTCGCCGTCCTCGATCTCGTACACTGCGCGAGCGCGGACCGAGCCGTTGCCGCTCTTGTACATCTGCCGGATCTCGGCCGCGGGCGTGATGATCTCGCCGCCGGTCGGGAAGTCGGGGCCCTTGATCTTCTTGCAGAGGTCGCCGAGCGTGCTGTCCGGCTCGTCCAGCAGCAGCACGCAGGCGTTGATGACCTCGCGCAGGTTGTGCGGCGGAATGTCTGTCGCCATGCCGACTGCGATGCCGCTCGCGCCGTTCAGCAATACGTTCGGCACTCGGGCCGGCAGCAGCGCCGGCTCTTCCAGCGTGCCGTCGAAATTCGGCTGCCACTCGACAGTGCCCTGCCCGAGCTCCGACAGCAGGAGCGCTGCGTAGCGGGTCAGGCGCGATTCCGTGTAGCGCATCGCCGCGAATTCCTTCGGATCGTCCGGCGAGCCGAAGTTGCCCTGGCCGTCGACGAGCGGATAGCGATACGAGAACGATTGCGCCATCAGCACCATCGCTTCGTACGCCGCCGAGTCGCCGTGCGGATGGAACTTGCCGATGACGTCGCCGATGGTGCGCGCCGACTTCTTGTACTTCGCCGCGGCGGACAGACCGAGCTCGCTCATCGCGTAGACGATGCGCCGTTGCACCGGCTTCAGGCCGTCGCCGATGTGCGGCAGTGCGCGGTCGAGGATGACGTACATCGAATAGTCGAGGTACGCCTTCTCGGTGAACGCACGCAGCGACTGCCGTTCGATGCCCTCGAAATCGAGCGGCGGCTGGCTCGGCATCAGACCTGCACCTCGGCGAGGTTGCCCTTGGTCTCGAGCCACTCGCGCCGGTCAGCGGCGCGCTTCTTCGCGAGCATCATGTCCATCGTCTGATCAGCCTGATCTTTCGCTTCCACCGTGAGTTGCACCAGCCGACGCGTTTCCGGCGCCATGGTCGTTTCGCGCAACTGCATCGCGCTCATCTCGCCGAGGCCCTTGAAGCGCGTGACCTGCGGCTTGGCGCGCGGATTCTCCGCAGCGACGCGATCGAGGATGCCGGCGCGTTCGGCATCGTCGAGCGCGTAGTACACCTGCTTGCCCACATCGATGCGGTACAGCGGCGGCATCGCGACATGGACATGCCCGGCGAGCACCAGCGGGCGGAAGTGTCGCAGGAACAGCGCGCACAGCAGGGTCGCGATGTGCAGCCCGTCCGAGTCCGCATCCGCGAGAATGCAGACCTTGTGATAGCGCAGGCCATCGAGCTTGTCGGAGCCCGGATCGACGCCGAGCGCGATCGCGATGTGATGCACTTCCTGCGACTGCAGCACTTCGGCGGCTTCGACTTCCCAGGTGTTGAGGATCTTGCCGCGCAACGGCATCACTGCCTGGAACTCGCGATCGCGCGCCTGCTTGGCCGAGCCGCCGGCGGAATCGCCTTCGACCAGAAACAACTCGCCGCGCTCCGGCTGCTGCGTAGTGCAGTCAGTGAGCTTGCCGGGCAGCGCAGGACCACTCGTGATGCGCTTGCGCGAGACGACTTTCGACGCCTTGATGCGCGCTTGCGCGCTGGAGATCGCCAGCTGGGCGATCTTCTCGCCGGACTCGGGATGCTGGTTCAGCCAGTGGCCGAACTGATCCTTGACCACGCCGCCGACGAACGCAGCCGACTCGCGCGAAGCCAGGCGCTCCTTCGTCTGGCCGGCGAACTGCGGCTCTTTCAGTTTGGTCGACAGCACGAAGCTGACGCCGTCCCACACGTCCTCGGGCGCGAGCTTCAGGCCTTTCGGCAGCAGGTTGCGGAACTCGCAGAACTCGCGGACCGCGTCGGTGAGCCCGACGCGCAGGCCGTTGACGTGCGTGCCGCCTTGCGGCGTCGGAATGAGATTGACGTAGCTCTCCTCGACGCGCGTCCCGTCGTCGAGCCGCCAGCAGATGGCCCACTCGGCCGCTTCCTTCTCGCCCTTGATGCTGCCGGTGAACATCTCCGGCGGCAGCCACTCGCCCGGGCCGAGCGCCTCGCGCAGGTACTCGTTGACGCCGCCGGTGTAGAACCATTCGTCCTTCTCGCCCGTCTGCTCGATCTTGAGCGTGACCCGCAGTCCGGGGCACAGCACCGCCTTGGCGCGCAGCGCATGCTTGAGCTTCGGCACCGAGAACGCGACGCTTTCGAAGAACTGCGGGTCCGGCCAGAAGCGCACCTTCGTGCCGGTGTTGTTCTTGCCGACCTCATCGACCACTTCGAGCTTGGAGCGCGCTTTGCCGTCCTTGAAGCTGATGTTGTATTCCTTGCCCCCGCGCTTCACCCAGCATTCGAGATTCTTCGACAGGGCATTCACGACCGAGACGCCGACGCCGTGCAGGCCGCCCGAGAACTCGTAATTCTTGTCGCTGAACTTGGCGCCCGCGTGCAGCCGCGTGAGGATCAGCTCGACGCCGCTCACCTTTTCTTTCGGGTGAATGTCGGTGGGCATGCCGCGGCCGTCGTCAGCGACTTCCAGCGAGCCGTCCTTGTAGAGGACGACGTCGATCTCCTTGGCGTGGCCGGACAGCGCTTCGTCGACCGAGTTGTCGATGACTTCGTGAGCGAGATGGTTCGGGCGGCTGGTATCCGTGTACATGCCGGGACGACGGCGTACGGGATCGAGTCCGCTGAGTACTTCGATGTCGGAGGCGGTGTAGCTTTGTGCCATCTACGGGCGCGGCTCAAGAATTTTGGCGCGCCGGATTCTAGCACTCCGCAAGTTTCGTCACGTTAGATCTTTAGGCGAGATCTTTCACCAGCGATTCGCGCACGTTCTCCGGCACGCTCGCGCTGGCGTGGCGATAGTTGTCGTGGTCGATGCCGGCGCCGAGCGCCGCGCCCGCCTTCACTTGCGCGCACATCGGCGCGCTCAGCTCGAAGCGCAGGAAGTGCACCGAAGAAGTCTTCTCGTCGTTCTCGCGCTCCAGGTCTTCGTCGGCGATCGCATACACGCGATCGAAGCCGGCGATCTGCACCCAGCAGCGATCCTCGACGCCTTTCAACTGCGCGAGACGCTCGCGACGCTCATCGGCGTCCGGGAACTCCAGCAGGAACGTCACCTTCCAGTTGCGCCCGTCCGGGATCAGCGGGTTGTAGGCGTCGAGCTCTTCCTGGATCGCGTCCGCCTCGAAGATGCGCTCGACGCGCAGCATCTCCTGGACCTGGTACTGCATCGTCAGCCGGTCCTCGAACGTCCAGGTCGCGTTCGGCCCGAGCGCGAGACTGCGGTTGCGCTTGTGCTCGATCACCCTGGCGCGGAATTCCTTGCGGGCCGTCGAATACTGCTCGAGGCTCATCAGGTCCTGGCGGGACAGATGCGGCGGATTCATTGCGTCAGATCCCGTAGGCCATGCGCAGCAGCTGCAGCGGATGCGTCGGCTCGCGAGGTTGCTCCAGGCCCGACTCGATCTGATGTCCGGCCATCGGGCAGTCGCTCGAATAGAAATCCGCACCGCCATCGACGACGCGGCGCACGACCGGGCGGCCGATCTTCATCGACACGTCGTGGTACTCGCGCTTGATGCCGTAGGTGCCGTTGTGCCCGGAGCAGCGCTCGATCGCCTCGACCTGCGTCTCCGGCACGAGCATCAACACGTCACGCGTCTTCAACCCGAGATTCTGCACGCGCAGGTGACAAGGCACGTGATAGCTGATCTTGCCGAGCTTGCGCGCGAAGTCGGTCCGCAACAGCCCGCCTTTGTAGCGCGCCCACAGGTACTCGAACGGATCGAACATCGCATCGCGCACCTTCAGCACCTGCGCATCGTCCGGGAACATCAGCGGCAGCTCCTGCTTGAACATCAGAGTGCACGAAGGGATGGGCGTGACGATGTCCCAGCCTTCGTCCACGAGCCGCGCCAGCTCGGGGATGTTCCGCTCCTTCAGGCTCGCGACGCCTTCCAGGTCGCCCAGCTCCAGCTTCGGCATGCCGCAGCAGTGCTCGGAGCGCGCGATCGTCACGGCAATGCCGTTGTGCTCGAAGATCGCAGCGAGATCCTTGCCCAGATCGGGCTCGTTGCGATTGCCGTAGCAGGTTGCGAACAGCACGACGCGTCCTTTCGTGTCTCCCGTCGGCTTCGCATCGATCGCTGGATGCGCAGCGGCTGCGTGCTGCTTGCGATACGACTTGCTGTGGTACTTCGGAATGTGCGCCTGCGGATGCACACCGAGCGCCTTGTCGAGCAGCTTGCGTCCCGTCTCTGTCCTGTTCACCGCGTTGACGATCTCGGCGACGACTGGAATTCCGGCCAGAGTTCCGACCATGTCGGTCGCGCTGAGAACCTTGTCGCGCGCCTTCACCGGCTGATTCTGAAACTTGAACGCCTTCGCCCGCAGCATCAGGTGCGGGAAGTCGACGTTCCACGGATGCGGCGGCACGTACGGACATTTCGTCATGTAACACATGTCGCACAGGTAGCAGTGATCGACGACGTCCCAGTAGACCTTCTTGTCGACGCCTTCGACCTCGCCGCTCGGCGAAGCATCGACGGCGTCGAACAAGGTCGGGAACGAATTGCACAGGCTGAAGCAGCGGCGGCAGCCGTGGCAGATGTCGAAGATCCGCTCGAGCTCCTTGAACAGGAGCCCTTCGTCGCGGAACTCGGGACTGCGCCAGTCGATCGGGTGGCGCGTCGGCGCCTCGAGGCTCCCTTCGCGGGAGTCGGAGGCGCTCACAGGGTCACGTCACTACGTGACCCCATGACATCGTGACTCGCTCGGCTCACAGCGTGTCCAGCGCCTTCTGGAAGCGATTCGCGTGCGAGCGCTCCGCTTTCGCGAGCGTCTCGAACCAGTCGGCGATTTCCTCGAAGCCCTCGTCGCGCGCCGACTTCGCCATGCCCGGGTACATGTCGGTGTACTCGTGCGTCTCGCCGGCGATCGCCGCCTTCAAGTTCGAGCCGGTCGGGCCGATCGGCAGTCCCGTCGCCGGGTCGCCGACGGTCTCGAGGTATTCGAGGTGACCGTGCGCGTGACCGGTCTCGCCTTCCGCCGTCGAGCGGAACACGGCGGCGACGTCGTTGTAGCCTTCGACGTCCGCCTTCGCTGCGAAATACAGATAGCGGCGATTCGCCTGCGACTCGCCGGCAAACGCGTCCTTCAGATTTTTCTCTGTCTTCGAGCCCTTCAGATTTTTCATTTCGGGAATCCTCGGTGAACGAAATCGAAACCCCAGCCTGAGTAGACCAAGTCTAATGGGGTAGAAAATCTAGTCTTGCGTGCGGGCCAAGTCAACGTCGGACGCGCGACAGCGCACGCCGCGCGGGCGCCGGCCGATTGACCACGACTGGTCGCGCATGCAAGCTTGCCGCGCACATCCCGCCCCGTCCAAACCCACTTTCAGTGAACAGCAAACCGCCCCCGGCCAGCCCAGAGCAGACTGCGGCTTCCGATTTCGAGCGCTCGCTCGCCGAGCTGGAAGCGATCGTCGAGAAACTCGAGCAGGGCGACCTGTCGCTCGACGAATCGTTGCGCCACTTCGAGCGCGGCGTGCAGCTGACGCGCGTCTGTCAGAGCGCATTGAAACAAGCCGAACAGAAAGTCGAGATCCTGCTGCGCAAGAGCGGCGCGCCGGACCAGTTCGAGGCCGCGCCGTTCGCTGCGGAAGACAATGAGCGCGACAGCTGAGTCCGTCGAGATCTCCCGCGATCCGCAATTCCAGGCGCTGCTGGAACGCTGGCAGGGCCGCATCGAGCGCGAGCTGACCGCGCGACTTCCTCCCGCGACCGCTCGGCCGACGCGTCTGCACGAAGCTCTGCGCTACAGCGCGCTCGGCGGCGGCAAGCGCGTGCGCCCGGTCCTCGTCTACGCGACAGCGAGCTCGCTCGGCATCGCCGAAGCCAATGTCGACGGTGTCGCCTGCGCGGTGGAACTGATCCACGCCTACTCGCTCGTGCACGACGATCTGCCGGCGATGGATGACGACGACCTGCGCCGCGGACGTCCGACGTGCCACAAGGCGTTCGACGAAGCGACGGCGATCCTGGTTGGCGATGCGCTGCAAGTCCTCGCATTCGAGACGCTTGCGAGCGACCCGGGCTTGCCCGCCGACGCCACAATCCGCCTCGAACTCGTCAGATTGCTCGCCGCCGCGAGCGGCACTGGCGGAATGGCAGGCGGTCAGGCGCTGGATCTCGCAGCCGTCGGTCGCCAACTCTCGCTCGCCGAAGTCGAGGAAATGCACGCGCGCAAGACCGGTGCACTGATTCATGCGTCGGTGATGATGACCGCCGCCTGCGGCGAGCGGACTTCGGAGGCGAGCGCGCGAGCGCTCGACGACTTCGCGCGCGCCATCGGCCTGGCATTTCAGATCCAGGACGACTTGCTCGACATCGAAGGCGACGCGACGCTGCTCGGCAAGGCGACCGGAGCCGATCGCGCGCACGACAAGCCGACGTATCCGTCGAGCGTCGGCGTCGAAGCGGCGCGCCGGCGCATGCACGAGCTACACGCGCGCGCCCTGGCGTCGCTCGCAGTCCTCGGCTCGCGCGCGGCGCCGCTCGCGAGCGTCTCGGACTGGCTGGTGCTCCGAAAGTACTGAGCGCTTACGATAGACTCACACTCCATGGGCTCTGCAACGCCGTACCCCCTGCTCACTTCGATCGCCTCGCCCGCCGATCTGCGTACGCTGACGCCAGCGAAATTAAAGAAACTGGCGACCGAGCTGCGGCAATACCTCATCGATACGGTCGCGCAGATGGGCGGTCACTTTGCTGCAGGCCTCGGCACCGTCGAGCTCACGGTCGCCTTGCATTATGTATTCAATACGCCGCACGACCGCATCGTGTGGGACGTCGGCCATCAGGCGTATCCGCACAAGGTGCTCACCGGACGGCGCGACCGGCTGCGTACGATCAAGCTCAAGAACGGCCTGGCGCCGTTCCCGACGCGCAGCGAGAGCGAATACGACACGTTCGGCGTGGGTCATTCGAGCACCTCGATCAGCGCGGCGCTCGGCATGGCGATCGCTGCCGCGCGCAGCGGCGAGCGTCGTCGCATCGTCGCGGTCATCGGCGACGGCGCGCTCAGCGCCGGCATGGCGTTCGAGGCGCTGAATCATGCCGGCAGCATGGACGTCGACATGCTCGTCATTCTCAACGACAACGACATGTCGATCTCGGAGAACGTCGGTGCGTTCTCGAATTACTTCGCACGCGTGCTGTCGGGCAAGGTGTACGCGACGCTGCGCAAGGGCGGCAAGAAAGTACTGAGCCGCATGCCGACCGTGTGGGAGCTGGCACGCCGCTCCGAAGAGCACATGAAGGGCATGGTGCTGCCCGGCACGATCTTCGAGGAGATGGGCTTCAACTACATCGGGCCGATCGACGGCCACGATCTGCGCGCGCTGGTCGCGACGCTCACGAACCTGCGCGACCAGAAGGGCCCGCAGTTCCTGCACGTGATCACGCGCAAGGGCAAGGGCTACGCGCCCGCCGAGGCCGACCCGATCAAGTGGCACGGTCCCGGTCCGTTCGATCCCAAGAGCGGCGTCATCTTCAAGGAGAAGGCGAGCGGCCCGTCGTATTCGCAGATCTTCGGACAATGGCTCTGCGACATGGCAGAGCAGGATCCGCGCGTGGTCGGCATCACGCCCGCGATGCGCGAAGGCTCGGGGCTCGTGGAATTCTCCAAGCGATTTCCGGAGCGCTATTTCGATGTCGCGATCGCCGAGCAGCACGCGGTCACGCTCGCCGCCGGCATGGCGTGCGAAGGCCTGCGGCCGGTCGTCGCGATCTACTCGACCTTCCTGCAGCGCGCGTACGACCAGCTGATCCACGACGTCGCGCTGCAGAAACTGCCCGTGACGTTCGCGATCGATCGCGCCGGTCTGGTCGGCGGCGACGGCGCGACTCACCAGGGCAGCTACGACCTGTCGTACTTGCGCTGCGTCCCGAACCTCGTCGTGATGGCCCCTGCGGACGAGAACGAATGCCGGCAGATGCTGTTCACCGCCGCGCAGCTCGATCAGCCTGCGTGCGTGCGCTTTCCGCGTGGCCAGGGACCTGGCGTCGCGATCGAACCTGCGATGCGAGCGTTGCCGGTCGGCAAAGCACAGGTGCGGCGCGAAGGCCGGAGCGGGCTCGCGATCGTCGCTGTAGGTGCGATGGTCGCGACATGCGAACGCGTTGCGGAGCAACTCGATGCAACGCTCGTCAACCTGCGCTTCGTCAAGCCGCTCGACGAAGAGCTGATTCTGCGCATCGCCGGCACGCATCGCGCGCTCGTCACTGTCGAGGAAAACGTCGTTGCGGGCGGCGCGGGCAGCGCGATCATCGAATGCCTCGCCGGCAACGGTCACGCGACGCCGACACTGAATCTCGGTATTCCGGACCGCTTCATCGAGCACGGCTCGCGCGAGGATTGTCTGACGCTCGCCGGTCTCGACCGCCCCGCAGTCGAAGCGGCGATCACGCGCTGGTGGCACGCAGGGAAGCGGTTGGCGGTCGGCGGTTAGGGATACGGGTCCTTGCTTTATACTGCCCCCGGCCCAATAAGCCGCGTTCTGCACCTCGATTCTGCACACTGAACCATGGCTACCCTTCCCTCCAACGCAGTGCCCCCGGACGACACCTCGATCGAGGACGTGCAGGCGCGCGTCGATTCCCGCCAGCTGCCGATCAACAAGGTCGGCATCAAGGACGTCTACCACCCGGTGCGCGTCAAAGACCGCTCGAGCGGCGAGCAGCACACGATTGCCAACTTCAACATGTACGTGGCCCTGCCCCACAACTTCAAGGGCACGCACATGTCGCGCTTCGTCGAGGTGTTGCACCGGAACGAGCGCGAGATCTCGGTCGAGTCGTTCCGCGACATCCTGGTGGAGATGACCGAGAAGCTCGATGCGGAGAGCGGCCACATCGAAATGGACTTCCCGTACTTCGTGATGAAGAAGGCGCCGGCGTCGGGAGTCGAGAGCCTGATGGACTACAAGGCCTCGCTGATCGGCGAGCTGCACGACGGCAAGCCCGAGCTGTGGCTGAAAGTGGTCGTCGCGGCGACCAGCCTGTGCCCGTGCTCGAAGAGCATCTCGAACTACGGCGCGCACAACCAGCGCTCGCACATCACGATCAAGGCGCGGGTCGAAGGCCACATGTGGCTGGAAGAGCTGATCGACATCGCCGAGTCGGAAGCCTCGTGCGAGGTGTACGGCATTCTGAAGCGCGCCGACGAGAAGTACGTGACCGAGCGCGCCTACGACAACCCGAAGTTCGTCGAAGACATCGTGCGCGACGTCGCCGTGCGCCTGAACAAGGAAGAGCGCGTGCGCGCCTACGTCGTCGAAGCGGAGAACTTCGAGTCCATCCACAATCACTCCGCATACGCGCTGATCGAAAAGGATAAAGAGTCAGGCTGAAGCCTGACCCACTCGGGCACGCGGCGCGGCGTGCCCGAAAGCTCTATTGGCGCAGTTCCTTGCCCGGGAGCAGCATCGGGGCCGATCGACTGGCCCGAGCAGACTTCGCGACAAGGAGAAGATCATGGAAGTCCTGACGTCCGCAGATCTCGCCGCCGATTTCACGCTCGACAATCGTGGGCGCCGCATCTTCATCAAGGGCGTCGGGCTGGTCGGCGTGGGTTTGCTGGCCGGCACGCTCGGCGGCTGCGACAAGCTCGCCGAGGCGATCCGCAATCGTCCGGTCCGCCGCCGCTTGCGAACCGGCTCAGCCGAAGTCGATGCCGCGATCGATCTGTATCGTCAGGCTGTCACGCAGATGAAGATGCTCGGCGCGGGCGATCCGCGCAGCTGGACCGCGCAGGCGACCATCCACGGCACGCCGGCAGGCTTCAACTTCTGCCAGCACGGCACGAATCACTTCTTCGACTGGCACCGCGCCTATCTGTTCTACTTCGAGAAGATCTGCCAGAAGCTCACCGGCAACTCGAAGTTCGGCCTGCCGTACTGGAACTGGAACCAGGACGTCGCCATCCACCCGGCGTTTCTCGACCCGACCAGCACGCTGTTCCTCGCTCGTAATCGCAGCAGCATGGCCGGCTCGAGTTCCATCACGACGCCGACCCTGGATCCGATCCTCGGCGACACGAACTTCTTCACGTTCAGCCAGCAGCTCGAAGGCACGCCGCACAACAACGTGCATACCTTCATCGGCGGCACCCTCGGCGGTTTCACCTCCGCGCTCGACCCGCTGTTCTGGATGCATCACTGCATGGTCGACTACTGCTGGGCCAAGTGGAACCTGGAGCTCGACAACGACAACACCAACGATCAGACGTGGATCGGGACCGACAACAGCCACTTCGTCGACGCCGACAGCAATCCTGCCAGCGCCACCGCCGGAGTGACGACGCTGATGCCGTTGCTGAGCTACCGGTACGAGAGCAGCGCGATCGGCAGCTCGCCGGCGCAAGCCGAAATCACCATGACCAAATCGCAATACAAGAAGCTGGAGAGCCGCATTCGCAAGGGCGCGGACGTGCGCTTCGACATCAAGCGCCGCGTCCGGCTTGCGGAGCGCACGGCGGTGAGCATCGCCCGCCCGCTGTCCGTCGACACTCGCAGCAGTGCCGCCGAAGTTGCCAGCATCGTCGAGAGCGACTCGTCGCGCGAAGTCGTCTTTGCCAGCATCGAATATGCGCAGTTGCCTGCAACCAGCGACTTCTCGGTGCGGGTGTTCGTCAATCTGCCTGGTGCAGACGCGAATACGCCGAGCGAGGATCCGCACTACGCGGGCAGCTTCGCCTTCTTCGGCACCGAACCGAGCGGCCCGGGCGTGGAGCACCGGCTGCAGCCGAAATTCCTCGTCAATCTGACCCCGACGTTGCAGCGCTTGCGTGCGCGGCAAGAACTGACGCCGACCGGCGCGATTTCAGTACAACTGGTGCCGACGCCGTTCGCCGGCGGCTTCGAGAAGGCGGATACTGAGCTGGTGTTGAATGGGATCGACATCATCGTCACGCCCGTGACCGTGCGTGCCAAGACAGGATGAAGACCAGCGTCGCAGCGCTTGCGGCTTTGCTGCTGACTGGCGGGTGCGGCGCTGCCGAGCCGCCAGCCCGACAGCAACCGCGGTCAGCGACCGCCGAGGTCACGATGCAGTACCTCGACATTGCCCGTCCCAGCATCGTGCAGACGATCGATAGTACTGCGATCGCTGCGGCCCGTTTCGTTCAGGTCGAGGTCGCGAAGGTCGAGAACCCGCGCAAGTACGCGCTCAGCTTCAACGTGGACTTTCGCGATGCCGAGGCCAACAGCGTCCGGCTCGGCACCTTCAGCCTGTTTCCGCCGGACAATCCAGGCACGTTCATCGTGCCGGCGCAGGGCAAGCTGCGAGCGGGCGGATCGATCGCGGTCTCGCTAGTCATCGTCGACACGCCCGCGCCGGATGCGCAGGTGCGCGTCGGGATCGGCAAGATCAGCCTGACCAGCGGCTAGCGCCGGAATTGCGATGGCGCTGCGCCGAACTGCGCGCGAAACGCCTGGGCGAAATGACTGTGCGAGCTGAATCCGAGATCGAGCGCCAGGCTGCTCAGGTCTTCCGCGCCGTCCGCCAACGCGAGCGCAGCTTCCTGTAACCGCAAGCGCCGCACATACCTCCATACCGGCAAGCCAACGACGCGCGGGAAGATCTCGCACAGTGTCGACGGTGCTACACCACACGACGCGGCAATCGATGACAGCGAGAGCCGCTCGCGGTAGCGGCTCAAGATGTAGGACCGGGCAGCATCGACGGCGGCAACCTGGCGCGGCGCAGTACAAGAGTGATCAATATCTATCGAACCAGCCGCTTCCGCGACGACGCGCCGGATCAACGCGAGCGATTGCTCCTCCACTGCGAGGCCATCGTCGGGATCCGTCGCGAGCAATCGGACGTGGCACGCAGTGACCTCGCTGGATCGCCAGTGCGCCGGCGACACCTGCAGCTTGCGAAACACCGCTGCGCTCGTGCCGGCAATGGTCGCGATGGCCTCTTCCACGACATCGCGCGCCACGAACAGCAACGTCGCGGCCTGCGGATGCGCGGTATTGTTCGACAGCCGGAAGCCCGAATGCGCCGGCCACAGGGAATGGTGCAAAGGATCGATGAAGAACCGGCGCCGCGCGACCGAGCGGACATGCCAGCCGCGGCGATGCAGGTTGATCTCGAAATGACGCGTCACCTCTTCCGACGCCGGCACGCCCGAGCGCGTGCCGCTGCAGCACCAGTCCGCCACCGCGAATCGATCGTCGGCGTAACGCCAGCGCACACGATAACCCGGCTCCCACTGAGCCGTGGCAAAGCCAGAAGATTTCGACAGTCGCGCCATTGCCATGCCACTACACTGCGAGCAGACAGTCTTCCTGGCAAGCACTGATGCAGATCTTCATCACCAGCGCGACGGGCTACGTCGGTGCGGCCGTCGCGACCTCCCTGCGTGCACACGGTCATACGATTGCGGCACTGGCGCGGACGTCGACCAGCGAGCAGCGTCTGCGTGCCGCAGGAATTCACGCCGTGCGGGGCGACCTTGCGCAAGCTGACACCTATCGAGATGCAGTGACGAGCGCCGACGCGGTCGTGCATACGGCATTCGAATATTCGCCGGACGGCGCGGAGAACCTCGAGTTGGATCAGCAAGCGACGCAAGCGCTGTCGCGTGGACGGCGGCTGATCTACACCTCGAATGGATATCGTCCCCGCTTCGCAACGGAGAGCACGGTTCTCTCCTCTGGACCGATGAACAGCGTGCTGCGCCTTGGCATGGTGTACGGCGGCACTGGCGGCGGAACGATCGCGAGCTTGTTCGCATGCGCGAATCGCAGCCGCCAGCTCCCCTACTTGCGAGACGCTGCCGAGAATCGCTGGTCCTTGATTCACCTCGATGACCTGGCCGAGCTGTACGCACGGATCGTCGCCACGCCAGCATCCGGTCTGTTCGATGCCGTGGATGGCAATCCGCTGACTGTGCGACATACGCTTGAGCGCGTGGGCGCGGTCTGCGGCGTTCCGACATCGATTCAAAACGAATCTGTCGTGCACGGTACGCTTGAACGGCACACGATTGACGTCATGCGTCTCGACATCGCTCTGCACTCGACGCGCGCACAAGAGATCGGCTGGTCGCCCCGCTATCGCACCTTCGATGAAGGCGCGGCAGCCGCCTACGCTCAGTGGTGCGCGCAATGATCTTGAGACTGCTCGTTCTGTGTGCAGCCGCGGCCCTCGCCGATCCGATGGCGATCTACGACCAGGCTATCGACGCGCGCAAAGATCGCGATGCGCAGCGCTTCATGCAACTGACCGGGCAGCTGATCGAGTACGCGCCGGCGAGTCCGCCGCTGCACTTCCTACACGCCGAAGCGTTTGCGATGTCTGGACGAACCCAGCCAGCCCTCGAAGAGCTGCGCTGGCTTGCGACGAACGGCTATCACTACCCGTTCTGGGAACGCGATTCCTTCGCTGGCCTGCCGGCCGGCGCTGAAATCGCAGCGCTGCGCACAGCGATGACGAAGAACGGCGTGCCGGCCGGCCGAATCGCACGCGTCATTCGCCTCGATCGTGACGATCTCGATCCGGAAGGAATCGCTACGATCGGGCAGGAGTGGATCCTCGGCTCGATGGCGAACGGCAGTCTGTACCGCGTCAACGCCAGTGGTGCCACCCGATTGATCTGGCGCGAGCCGGCAGCCAAGCGCCGCGTGTTCGGCGTGCGTCATGATCCGCAGCGCGATCTCGTCTGGGCCTGCTCGAACGGGCCCGACGACCGCCATGCGCAGCCGCAGCTGTTGCGAATCGAGCTGGAGCCTCTGGCTGTCGCTCGTTACACCGTGCCCGATCCTTACGCCCTGTGTAACGACATCGCGCTGTTGCCGGACGGCGCAGTCGCAATGTCGGATTCGCAGCGCGGCGCAATCTGGCAGCTCACCATGAACGGACAGTGGCGAACGCTCGCCGCTGCCGGGTCGCTCGGCTACCCGAACGGCCTCACCTACCTGCCCGAAGCGCAGCGGCTCGTGGTCGCCGATCTGCGAGGGTTGTGGACGATCGACCTGGCGCAGCCGCGCCTCGTTGGCATTGCGGCGCAGGCGACCTTTATCGGCGGGGTCGACGGGCTCTACGCCGTCGGTACAGAGCTGGTGGCGATCCAGAACGGCTTGCGCCCGCATCGGGTGCTGCGCATCGCCTTGAGCCCCGACGCTCGACAGGCGACGCGCGTCACCGTGATCTCGTCGAACATGCCGGAGCTCGCTACGATGACGACAGCGGCCTTGAGGGGCGGGGACATCACGGTGCTGGCCGGGAGCCAGCTCGTGCAACTCGTCAGCTCGGGCTCTGCAGACGACTGATCAGGCTGCGCAGGAATACTTTGTTGAAGCGCAGCTGGCATGCGGCCGAGGACTGCTCCAGCAGCGTCGAGCTCACCTTCATCAGCGTGACCGGCGCCAATGCCTTGATCGTCGCGAGGCGCTTCGCGCCGCGCACGTAGCTGGTCTCGCCGAAGCAATCGCCGGCGTCGAGCGTACCGACCGCGCGGCTGTTGCGCATCACCGCGACGCTGCCGGACACGATCACATAGAAGCGATCGTCCATTTCGCCTTCCTTGACGATCTCCTCCTCCTTCTCGTAGTCCTGCCAGGTGCTGGCGCGCAGCACCTCGAGAATTTCCGACTGCGAGAAGTCGTGGAAGAACTTCAGCGTGCGCAGGATCGAGAAGCGCTCCTGGCTGTCGACCTTCGACAAGCCCTCGCGCAGCGTCTGGTGCACGCGCGTCAGGTCGCCTGCGAGCTCGAGGCCGTTGCGGAAGCGCTTGGCAGGCTCCTTCTGCAACGCCTTCATCAGCGAGTTCTCGAGCAGCTCCGGGATGTCCTTGCGCAGCGTGTGGAGCGGCTGCGGCGTCGCGTAGACGATCTGGTGCAGGAGCTTCGAGAGGTTGCCGCCGCGGAACGGCCGGAAGCCGGTCAGCATCTCGTACATCACCGCGCCGAGCGAATACAGATCCGAGCGGTTCGTGATCTCCAGCGACTGGACCTGCTCCGGCGACATGTACGACGGGCTGCCGGCAATGCCTTCGATACGCGAGATGTCCGAGTCGGCGACCAGCGCGATGCCGAAGTCGATGATGCGCACGTCGTTCGCCTGCGTGAGCATTATGTTCGACGGCTTGATGTCGCGATGGATGACGCCGCGGCTGTGCGCGTAGTGCAGCGCCTTGGCGCACTTGTAGATGATCTCGACTACGTCGTCGACCGGCAGCAGGTTGTCGGGCTTGCAGTACGCGGACAGCGTGCGCGCGCCGTGCACGTGCTCGGTGACGATGTAGTAGCGGCCGTCTTCTTCGCCGGCGTCGAAGATCGGCAGGATGTTCGGATGCTGCAGCATGCCGACCATGTGCGCTTCCGAGAGGAACATCTTGCGCGTGACCCGCGCGCGGTCCTCGTCGTGCGACTCGATGTTGTACACCTTGATCGCGACGTCGCGGCGGTAGTACGGGTCGTTGGAAAGGTAGACGACGCCGGTGCTGCCGCGACCGACTTCCTTGACGATGACGTACTTGCCGACTTTCTCGGGATTGCGCGGGTCGCGCTTCGCGCTGCGCTGTTCCATCAGTCCGCTCGGGGCATTCACGTTGTTCGTTCGCAGCCGAATGTCAGATGAGGAGCTTTACCGCGAGCAGGATCGCTGCCGCGAAAATGCCCGCGATAATGTCGTCCAGCATAATTCCCAGCCCGCCGGAGAGACTGTGATCGGCCTCGCGGATCGGCCAGGGCTTGACGATGTCGAAGAAGCGGAACAGCACAAATCCGGCCGCCAGCCACCGCCAATCGGGCGGAGCTGCCAACATCGTCACGGTATATCCCGTGATCTCGTCCCAGACGATCCCGGGGTGATCGTGCACCCCGAGCCGGCGCGCGCTCTCCCCGCACAGCCAGATGCCGGCCAGGGCCGCGGCGATCGCGAAGGCCAGGTGCACCGCGAAGCCGAATTGCATCACGCCGAGGACGATCGGCACCGCGACCAGCGTCCCGAAAGTGCCCGGCGCGCGCGGCGCGAGCCCGGAGCCGAAGCCGAACGCGAGCAGATGAATCGGATTGCGCATCAGCGCCGGATCCGCGCTCCATTTGCGCGACGGTTTGGCGCTCACGACGATTCGCCGGCGGCGAAGTGATCGTAGCCAGTGCGTCGGGGCGTGAACGCACTGCCGTGACGCACGCACTGCACGCCGCTGCCCGCGGTGATGACGCCGATTTTCGTCAGCGGCAGTGCAGGATCTCGCTGCGCCAGCAATTCCGGGACGCGATCGGGCGGCAGCGTGAAGATGAGCTCGTAGTCGTCGCCGCCGGCAAGCGCGTAGTCGATTGCAGCATCTTCGTCGAACAGTTCCAGCATTGCCGCAGACAGCGGCAGCGTATTGATGTCGAGTCGCGCGCCGCAACGACTTGCGGCGCAGAGTTTTGCCAGATCGGTCAGCAAGCCATCGGAGACATCCATTGCCGAGGTGGCCACGGTGCGCAGTTGGCGGCCCAGAGCGACGCGCGGCCGTGGGCGCAAGAAACGCCATTGCAGCAGCGCGGCCGCCTCGGTCAGCGGCATGTGCTGCTGAATCACGTGCAGACCAGCCGCAGCTTCGCCCGGGATGCCGGAGACCATCAGGAGATCGCCGGTCTGCGCTCCGGAGCGCGTGAGCCATTTATCCTGCTCGACCCAACCTGCGAGCTGCACCGTCACGACCAATGGGCCGCGCACTGTGTCGCCGCCGACGAGCGCGACGTCGTACTGCTCGGCCAGCTCCAGCAATCCGGAGGCAAAGCTCGCGATCCAGGGCTCCGAAGCTTCGGGCAGCGACAGCGAGAGCGTCATCCACGCCGGCTCGGCGCCCATGGCCGCGATGTCGCTGAGATTCACCGCGAGCGCGCGATAGCCGATTGCGCTGGCATCGATGCTGCGCGGGAAGTGCACGCCTTCGACGATCGTGTCGATCGCGACGACGAGTCGACGTCCGTCGCCGTCGACGTCGAGCACCGCCGCGTCGTCGCCGACGCCGAGCAGCACGTCGGCGCGATGATCGTGGTTCGCGAAGTAACGAGCGATGATGTCGAATTCACCGAGACTCATCGCGATTCGCTGTGGTGACTAGCCGCGCTCGGCCGTGCGCAATTCGCGCGCCGCGCGATCCAGGACTGCGTTGACGTACTTGTGCGCGTCGGTCGCACCGAAGCGCTTGCCGAGGTCGACGGCTTCGTTGATCACGACCCGATACGGAATGTCGACGCGGTGCTGCAGCTCGAACATGCCGATCATGAGGATCGCGGTCTCGACCGGGTCGAGCTGAGCGAGCGGCCGGTCGACGAACGTTTTCAGTGCCGCAGCCAGCTCCTCGTGCTGCGCGATGCAGCCGTTCACCAGTTCCGTGAAATGCTCGCGATCGACGCCTGCCGACTCCTCGCTTTCCAGAAACTGCTCTTTGATCTCTGCAGCCGTCTGCTGTGTCAGCTGCCACTGATACAGCGCCTGCATCGCGAGCTTGCGCGCAATCGAGCGCGCCCGCGTGCCCCGCGCCTGCTTCCCCACGGATTTGCCAGTTGAGCTCATCGTAAACATTAACTCGGAAAGGAGACCTTCAACTTTCGATCCTGCGCAGCAGGTTCGCCAGCTCGATCGCCGTGACAGCCGCGTCCGCGCCCTTGTTGCCCGCTTTGGTGCCCGCGCGTTCGATCGCCTGTTCGATCGTGTCCGTCGTCAGCACACCGAATGCGATCGGCACGCCGGTGTCCTGCGAGACGCGCGCGAGCCCGCTCGCGCATTCACCCGCGACGTAGTCGAAATGCGCGGTCGCACCCTTGATGACCGCGCCGAGCGCAACGATGGCGTCGTACTTCCTGCTCTGCGCCAGCTTGCGCGCGACCAGCGGCATGTCGTACGCACCGGGCGCGCGCACGATTTCGATCTGCTTGTCGGCAGCGCCGTGCCGCTTGAGCGCGTCGACCGCACCGCGGATCAGCTGCTCGACGATGAAGTCGTTGAAGCGCGCTGCGAGGATCGCGAACCGCAGCTCGCGACATTGCAGATCGCCTTCGACGGTCTTGATGTTATCCATCCACGTACTCCACCACTTCCAGATCGAAGCCGGACAGGCCGTGCATCTGCTTCGGCGCCGACAACACGCGCATGCGCGTCACGCCGAGATCGCGCAGGATCTGCGCGCCGATGCCGTACGTGCGCAGCACTTTCGCCCCGGCCTGCGGCGACGGCGCTGCGGGCTCGCGGCCGATGTTCAGCACAGCGTCCATCAGGTCGCGCGGCGTTTCGTCCGGGCGAAGGATCACGATCACGCCGTGACCCTCCTTGGCGATGCGCGCCATCGCCGAGCGCAACGGCCATCCGAGCGTGTGATCGCGGATGCCGACGACGTCGCCGAGCGTGTCTTTCAAGTGCACGCGCACCAGCGGCACGCGCTTGTCCTCGAGATCCCCCGCGACCAGCGCGAGATGCACGGTGCGGTTGACGTGATCCTCGTAACAAAACATGCGGAATGCGCCGAACTCGGTGGCGATGACCTGCTCGGCGATGCGCTCGACCGAGCGCTCCTTGTCCAGTCGATAGCGGATCAGGTCCGCGATCGTGCCCATCTTCAAGTGATGACGCTGCGCGAACTTCTCCAGGTCCGGGCGGCGCGCCATCGTGCCATCGTCGTTCAAGATCTCGACGATTGCGGCAGCCGGCTCGAGACCGGCGAGTCGCGTCAGGTCGCAGCCGGCTTCGGTGTGGCCTGCGCGTGTGAGCACACCGCCAGGCTGCGCCATCAGCGGAAAGATGTGGCCCGGCTGACGCAGGTCCTCGGCACGCGCGTCGCGGCGCACGGCGGTACGAATCGTGTGCGCACGATCGTGCGCCGAGATGCCGGTCGTGACGCCCTCGGCGGCTTCGATCGACACAGTGAAGTTCGTGCGGTGATCGACGTTGGTGTCGCTGACCATCAGCGGCAGACGCAGTTGCCGGCAGCGCTCGCGCGTCAAGGTCAGGCAGATGAGGCCGCGCCCGTAGTGCGCCATGAAGTTGATGTCCTCGGCGCGCACGTGCTCGGCGGCGATGATCAGGTCGCCTTCGTTCTCGCGATCCTCGTCGTCCATGAGCACGACCATGCGTCCGGCGCGGAGGTCCGCGAGCAGTTCTTCGATGGTGTTGAGCGTCGGGGTGGGCTTGAGGGGAATCGGCTTCATGCGTCGTCTCCGGCACGCGTCATACGTTCCACGTAGCGCGCGATGATATCGACTTCCAGGTTCACTTGCGTACCCGGCCGGCACGCCCCGAGCGTCGTCACCTCGAGCGTGTGCGGAATCAGGTTGACGCTGAAGCAGTTTTGCGCAACGTCATTGATGGTCAGGCTGACTCCGTCGATGCACACGGAGCCTTTGCGCGCGATGTAACGCGCCAGCGGCGCCGGGACGTCGAAGTTCATTCGCAACGAACGTGCATCGGTCGCGGTGCTGACCACGGTCGCGACGCCATCCACGTGCCCGGTGACGTAGTGGCCGCCGAGCGCATCGCCGGCGCGTAGCGCCTTCTCCAGGTTCACGCGCTGCCCCACTTGCCAGCGGCCGAGCGTGGTCACCTGCAGCGTTTCGAGCGAGGCATCTGCCGCGAAGGAATCGGCTGTGAGGCGCGTGACCGTGAGACAGCAACCGCTCACGCTGATGCTGTCGCCCGTCGCCACACCTTCCAGACTGAGCGCGCCAGTCGCGAACAGCATCTCCACGTCGCCGCCTCGCGGTGTGATCGCGCGCACTTCTCCGATGGCTTGAACGATTCCGGTGAACATGAGATCAGGGACGGAGGATGAGCTTGACGTCCGCGCCGATGCGCTCCATGCCGTGTAGCGTATAACGCAGGACGTCCTCGATGCGATACAGCGGCGGCAGCAGCGCCATGGCCCGCGCTTCGGCCCCGAGAATGATCGGCGCGATGTAGACGATCAGCTCGTCGGCCAGCCCGAGCTGCAGAAATCGCCCCGCGAGCGTCGGTCCGGCTTCGACCAGCACGTCATTGCACTCGCGCCGCCCCAGCTCCACGAGCACGTTCTGCAGATCGACATGTCCTTCAGTATCCAGCCCCGTGCCGATCACCTCCGCGCCCGCCTGCTGGAGCGCGCCGGCCGCTGCGAGTTTCTCCGCGGCAGTGAACACGACTGTACGGCCCGGCACATGAAGAACGCGCGCTGCAGGCGTGAGGCGCAGCCGCGTATCGAGCACGACCCGCAGCGGCTGTCGACCAAGCAGCTCGATCGAAGCATCGCGCACATTCAGTTGCGGATCGTCGGCGATGACCGTTTCGATTCCGGTCAGCACTGCGCTTGCTGCGGCGCGCAGATGCTGAACATCGGCACGTGCCTGCTCTCCTGTTATCCACTTGCTGACGCCGTTCGCCAGGGCAACGCGCCCGTCGAGACTCATTGCGATCTTCACAGTCACGCGCGGCAGACCGCGGGTCATGCGCTTCTCGAACCCGAGGTTGAGCTCGCGCACCTGCGCTTCGAGCAGCCCGCTCTCTACTGCGATGCCGCTCGCGACGAGTTGCTTGACGCCTGCACCGCTCACTTTCGGATTCGGATCGAGCATGCCGCAGACGACGCGCTGCACGCCGGCACGAATGAGCGCATCTGTGCACGGCGGCGTGCGACCGTGAAAGCAATGCGGTTCGAGAGTGACGTACGCAGTTGCGCCGCGTGCGTTATCGCCGGCCGCCGCGAGTGCAGTGACCTCGGCGTGCGCCTCGCCCGACTTGCGATGCCAACCTTCGCCGACGATCCGCTCGCCGAGCGCGAGCACGCAACCGACGCGCGGATTGGGATGATTGCTGTAGCGCCCGAGCTGTGCGAGCTCGAGCGCACGACGCATCATCCGTTCGTCGAAGGAAGAGAACATCAGCGCTTCTTGCCGGCGTCCGGGCCGGTCCACAACGCCAGCTGGCTTTCGGCCGCCTTGCCGCGGCGCGTGCGCATGCGCTCGATCTCTTCGCGGAACGCGTCGACGTCCTGGAAGCTGCGATACACCGACGCGAATCGGACGTACGCAACTTCATCGAGGTTGTGCAGCTCTTCCATCGCCAGCTCGCCCACCAGCCGCGAATTCACCTCGCGCTCGCCGAGCGCGCGCAGCTTGTGGCAGATGTGTACGACTGCGGCGTCGAGCGCCTCGCTCGACACGGGCCGCTTCTCCAATGCCTTGAGCATGCTGTTACGAAGCTTGCGCTCGTCGAACGGCTCGCGGCTCTCGTCGTTCTTGACGATGCGCGGCATCACCAGCTCGGCGGTCTCGAAGGTCGTGAAACGCTCGCCGCACTGCAGGCACTCGCGGCGGCGGCGGATCTGCTGTCCCTCGCCGGCCAGGCGCGAGTCGATGACTTTCGTCTCTTCGTGATTGCAGAACGGGCAATGCATCAGTTCGCGTAGACCGGGAACCTCCGACAGATCTCGGTCGCTTTCCCCCTCACCTTGGCAATCGCCGCGTCGCTCAGGTTCTCGTCGAGCACGTCCGCGATCCAGTTGGCGAGCTCCAGCACTTCGGCTTCCTTGAAGCCGCGGGTAGTCGCCGCCGGTGTGCCGATGCGCAGTCCGCTGGTGACGAACGGCGGCCGCGGATCGTTCGGCACCGCGTTCTTGTTGACCGTGAGATGCGCGCGGCCGAGCGCGGCGTCGGCGTCTTTGCCGGTGATGTTCTTGTCGATGAGGTCGACCAGGAACAAGTGATTGTCGGTGCCGCCCGAGACGATCTTGTAGCCGCGCTTCATCAGTCCGCCGGCCATCGCGCGCGCATTGGCGAGCACCTGCTGCTGATAAGCGACGAATTCCGGCTGCAGCGCCTCGAGCAGCGCGACAGCTTTCGCGGCGATGACGTGCATCAACGGCCCGCCCTGCGTGCCCGGGAACACCAGCGAGTTGAGCTTCTTGTGAATCTCGTCGTTCGGCCGCGCCAGGATCAGCCCGCCGCGCGGACCACGCAGCGTCTTGTGCGTCGTGGTCGTGACCACGTCGGCGTGCGGCACGGGATTCGGCTAGATGCCCGC
>Ga0207675_100001232_pt1 | contig 25535 bp, 23 predicted proteins | sample KBSSwiS42_FD_184305 | JGI IMG/M metagenome (GOLD analysis project Ga0207675, IMG submission 184305) | Switchgrass rhizosphere microbial communities from Kellogg Biological Station, Michigan, USA - KBS Switchgrass S4-2 (SPAdes) (version 2) | ecosystem: Host-associated > Plants > Roots >...
AGAATCATCCCGTACTTCTTCAACGCTCGCAGAATTACCTGCATCGCAGGCGAGTAGCCGCTAATATCCACAGACGCTTTCAAACGCACTCGCATTCCCATCGGCGGTCGATCGACACTTGTATTCGTGCTGGCCCAATGTCGCGCCGGAGCAACGTAAGCTCGACGCGTGATCTGCGCCGTGAAGCGAATCGCGTGCTTGATCTCCTGGTCGGAGCGAATGGTTCGGTTACGCGAGTAACCGATTCAAACGCGATCGCGCGTGTTGAGTCAGGCCTGGTTAAGAGGATTGGTGCACTTGCGACTCGCGCTCTCGTCGGAACGAGCAACGCCAGGCAAAAGAAGATGAAGAGCAGAGCGACGAAATAACGGGATTGTCCCAAGACCTTACCCTAAACGCATTTAGTGTTGAGGTTTAGGGCAAGGTGGGACCAACAGTATAAGCCACAGATGGTCCGGAGAATACTAAAAAGAACTCGCCGGTGCGGGCACCGGTTCCGGAGGCGCCTGGGCTGCGGCTTGGGCCGACTCGGCCATGGCTTTCTCCAGAGTGACCAGTTCACGACCGGCCTGGTAGCCACGGAACATCACAAAGAGCACGAAGCCGTGGACGATGATGCCGATCCAATCAAAAATCGCGAGCGACACGAGACCATCCATGAAAAACACTGCCATGCCCAGGATGTAGGCCCAGAGGTGTTTCTTGTTCGCAAGCACTCCAAAGCCGGCGAACATCGCGGTAATGAAAATGTCGAAAACCATCGCAATCACCTTCGCTGCATTGCCAACGCCTTCGGAAGCGGCAGTGGCAATCGCGTCGATGATCTGCGTCGTGCCGAGGCTGAGGAAGAAACGCCACCCGCCTCCCATCAATCCGATGACGGACGTAACGAGCGTCAGCCCGGCTATCCAGTAAAACCAGTTTGCGCCGGATCTGTAGCGTTGGGCCAATTCATCATGCCGGCCGTAGTCTGATTCGAACATGGGGAAGTCTCCTTTGGGCTTAGAGGGTTAACCAGCGTGTCAGGGCGCCGGCTTTAGTTTGAAATCCGAAGGAACAAATTCGATCGATTTGATGATGCCGTCTGCTTTTAGGCGCTTGTCGGTGTTTGCCGTGTAAACGACTATGACTGCATTTACGGGTTTGCGTTCGCCGCACGTGATGTCGCCTTTCACGCTCGTGTCGTACGTGGTGATTTCAACGTCATCAAAACTCGGAGACCTGAGTCGCAGCAATCCGCCTTCGGTTTGGACCACGAAAACGATTCCTTTCGCGTCGCATTCAAGGCGCAGAAGGGTGCCTTGTAACTGAGTCTCGCCGGTGGCTGGAGTCCGCAACACTTCACGCAAGTACGCGGAAGGATCGGCTGCGGGAGTTGGAGCGGGAATCGGTGAAGGGCGGCTACCGGTGCCTGAAGTCGGAGGCGGTTCGGGTGAGATCGTCACTCTTGTTGGCCCAAGGTTCACCAGGTTCGGCGGCGCAGCCGGTGGACCACTGGATTCGTCAGCCGCACTCGTTTTCTTCATCTGCTCGAAGCGCGCCATCTGCTCTTCCATGCCGGCTAACTGGGTCAGCATCACCTCCGCACTTTTGCGCAGGTGTCCCTCGTCTGACTTACTAACTTGTTCCAGAAGTTGTCGCGACGTCTTGTAATCGCGGTCGCGCATGTAGAGTTGCGCGAGCGTGAACGTAAAATCTGTCCGATTTGGCGAAACACTCAACGCCTTCTTCAACGCCTCGATAGCTTCCTTCACGCCTTCACCCGTCACCAAACTCACGAACGCAAGCAGGTTGTACGAGTCCAAAAAATCCGGACGCAACGCAATCGCCTTTTGCAGGTGTTCCCGCATCTTGGCAAGCATTTCCGGCGTGTAAGCTGAAGATGGCGTGCTCTCGTCCGGCGCGTGGCGGCTAAGCGCGAAGGCGTAGTAGTAATGGGCAAGATAGTTTTGCGAATTTCCTGCGACGGCGCGCTCGAGACTCGCACGCGCTTCCGCAACTTTACCCTGGCGAAAATAGAGCATGCCCAACGAGGTATGGGCCATCGTGAGATTCGGATCTAGCTTCACTGCGTTTTGCAGGTACTCGAGTGCGCCGGCGCGATTAATGTGCAGTAACAAGTCGCCCAGGTATGCCTGTGACTCTGCTTCTGTCAACACGGTGACCTGAGCGCTGGTGTCGAGTGCGAGCTTATTCTCGAAGTGTCCGTTGAGAACGTTGTAACGATCCTGCTTTACATAAGCGCGAAGATCTTTCTCCATCGTCTCGAAAGGCATTCCGAACGCCTGTTGAAAAGCCTGGTCCTTTGGCACGTTCGCGTTGAGAAGATCGAGAAACTTCGCCAGCGGTTCGACGTATCCGGTCTTGCCGATGAGCAGGTAGTGCATGAGCGCCCACGATTCCGCGTAGAAGATCCCCTGCTTCTTCGATTCGTTGTAGTGCGGTGAATTGTGATCGACTTCGAAAAGAGTTTTGAACGGCAGCAACCTGCTTTCGCGAAGGAGGAATACGTGATTGCCGATTGCAGTGCCGAGCGCCACTTTCTGATCGTCGGTGATCTTAAATGTGCTGTTGTACTCGGCGAGTCCTTCGTTGAACCACAACGGCGCGTTCGCGAAAGTGTTCTTCACCAGCAGGTGAGTGTATTCGTGAAAGATTACTGAAAACGGATCCGGCCGGCCGTTGAGTTCGGTAGTTAACGTGATGTAATTGGCGTCCGGGCCAGGCTGAAAGTATCCGACGTTTGAGCCTGTCTTAAAAGGCCGGTAAGAGTCATCGCTCTTGAAGATGACGACTGTAGTCGGCACAGAGGTGTTGTAGCGAATCTTCGGAAACAGCCGCGTAAAGACCTCACGAAACTGTTCCATTTTCACTCCAGCCTGCCGTAACTCTTTCTCGCCGGTGTTGCTTATGAGAAAAAAGTTCTTCGTGCGCAGGCTGATCCATTTGTCCTTGGCCACAACGGGCTTAGAGACGAGGGCTACAAGGCAAAGAGTTACTAGAACGGGAAAAAGGAAACGCTTCATCATCATGTCCCAAGGTTATGCGAGAGAGTGAAGAATTGAGAGACGGCGAATCATAGGGACCGCATTCACTGTTTACAAGCAACTACTCGCCCGTCCATCTTGCCGCAACCCAGGAAAAAACGTCAACAAAAGTTTGAGGCGTGCCCTTGAAAGCACGCCTCAAAAGTCATCTGGGTTCCTGAATCAAAGTCTATTCTTCGGGACCCGTGCAAGTCGGACCATGAAGGGCCGGAATCTTCTGGCTGATCACCGGATAGTTAGGAGCTTCGTCGATGTTGATCTGCGTCCAGTGAGCGTAATGCTCCGGAACGTTCGTGTCGGCGAAGATTGCCTCAACCGGACATTCGGGAACACAAGCGTCACAATCGATGCAAGTATCGGCGTTAATGTAAAGACGATCTGGTAGTTCGTGAAATGCTTCAACAGGGCAAACAGCTGCGCAGTCGGTGTACTTGCAATCGACGCATAATTCAACAACTACGTAGGTCATTGGGGAAGTAAGCTCCTTTCGCTGATGGCAAATAGTTATTCAGCCATCAGTGTAATGTCAACAAGAAAAAATTGCATCGCAAAGAAGGTATCGCAAAGAAGCACAAGAACCACAAAGAGGCACAACACTACAACTGAGGAATTGTGATAAATGCGTTACCTACCTGCCTAAAAGTTCTTTGTGCTTTTTGTGCTTCTTTGCGGCCTACGCGCCTTCATCGCCTCGCTTCTCAACCTTACCCGGTCCGTGAATCGTCTTGTTGATAACCGGATCGCCTTTGTAAGTGACGCGCGAAGGTCCCGACACGTTCACGTCGAGTTTATCCGCAACGCCGAGATCAACTTTCGAAACGCCCTTGCTATCGACAATTGCATGCGCCGCGCGCAGATTGTGAGTGTCGATCTTTGCAGCGCCATTCGTATCGATACCGATCATCTTCGTCGTTCCCGAAACGGTGATCGCGGGCGCGCCGTCCGAAGAAATCTGAAGCCTTTCATTGTTCACTTCTGTGATCTGAATTCTCCCCGCGCCGGTCGCAGAGATCGCTTCGAGATTCGGAACAGTGATTTTGAACTTCGGCGGATCACTCACCGAATAACCTCGCGCCGGCCGAAGATGCAGCACGTTCCCACTCACCTCGCTGCTCACAAGCGGAAGTATGTTGTCGTCGGCTTCGACCTCAAGGCTGAGATCCTTCTGACAAACGACTTCGATATCGAAAGCCCCTTCAGTCGAAATCGACGTAAACGGAGCAACCTGTCGCTTCTCCGTCTGGCGTTTGCCGGAGCCTTGCACGTCAGACATTCCGCGGTGATGACAGCCCGCTGTCAAAAGTGGAACAACAACAAACAGACTCAGCAGCTTTTTCATCGACAGTTCCTCCTCAAATCGTTTCATTGATCCCGCCGCGCGTACTCGAGCGTGCGCGTTGTGTTTTCCGTTACGCTCGGAACAGGCTCGCCGAGAGTTGACGCCTGCGGCAGACGAAGATCCTGATGAACCGGCGGCGCCGGCAGTGAACGGGGTTTTTCTTCCTTCGCATTCAACAGCCGGGAGAGGTTTCTGACGAGCGTCAACTCGGTCATACCGACAATCAGAAACGTAAACAACATGAACACGCCGACAAGCTCCTGACTGAGACCGGCGTCCTTTCTCAACACCAATGAGCCGCCGAGCATGATGCCCAGGCCAATCACACCGATGAGGACAATTGCGGTGAGAAAAGAGTTTACCGCGCTCGTGTTTGCTTCGTGTTTCTCCCGCAGACTGAAGCCGCAACGGCTGCAATAGCTCAATCCCTGGACGAGCTGATTACCGCAATTTGCGCAATACATAATCGGGGTCCTTTCCGTAGGGGGCCACAGACTACCACGTCTCGTCAGTGGCGATAAGTGAACCAAAAGTAGACAGCCTGCCCCACACCAATGAAAAAACCAATTATTGCGCCAAAAAGTTCAATCGTTTTTAAATGCTGCTGCGCGACAGAAAGCACCAGCTCCTCGAGTTTCTCGATCGGATAGTCAGATACCTTCTTTCGAACGAGCCCGCCCACGTCAAATTCCGCGATTGTTACCGGCAAACGTTCGCGAGCGGCGAAGGTGATTCGCTCGACCAGGGCAGAGCTCGCGCGCTGCATTGCGTTGGAGGAAACGTGATCTCCGAGCCGGCCAATCGGAGCGATCAACAGGCGCTCGACCTGTGCGCTGAGAATCGCGTTGATAGTTCGCGCTGTTTGCTCGTGCGCCAGCAGGTTAAGCACGCCGCGTGTCAGGAAACGTTTGGCTTCGTCGATCGAATGCGAATCGAGTTGCTGCAAAACAGAGCCAATCGTTTGCGGGAAGAGTCGATCGACTGCTTCGGAGAAATGCGTAGAGACTGAATCAAACAAGACTTCGCTGCGAAGAATCTCGATCAATCGGTTGGCGACCTGCTCTTTCAGTTCGTCCAACTTGCCGGAGTCGATCTGGCCGATGAGCTCGATGAGCGGCCGCGCCATCACGTTGTCGATCGTCGCGTTGAGAAACGCTTCGGCTTCCTGTTCGAAAGCTGGCCCACGCAGGTACTCTTCAATGCGCCGCGGTAACGTCTTGTTTACGAGATCGTCGACTTCGCGATGGATCCGTTCGCGCGAGATGAAGATCTTTTTGAACAGTGAGAGCTGTTCGTAATACTGGTCCACCTCTAGTTTGATCAGGGCGCCGATTTGTTTTCGTGTGCTTTGACTCGTAGCGATGTCGGCGAGGTGATGAACAATTGGTGGCACCTGCTGGTCGATTCGTTCCTTGATGAACGCGATCGTCTCAGGTGTGAAAGTCTCGGCGAGTGTGGCATGGCTGTGCGTTAGATCGTCGAGGCGGCCCGAAACAAAGTCACGCACTCTCTGTTCGAACGCTTCAGTGCCGATCAGTCGTTGCACGCGTTCCTCAACAAAACTTCCGAGTTTATCGACTGATGCTGGACTGACCACATCAGCAACGCGTCGCTGCGCCAATTCATCGATTTGCTTATCAACAAAGCGTTCGATCGCCTCGGCAGTTTCTTCGCTCTTCAGCATCTCGGCGATGTATTCCGCGAGACGGTATTGAAGCGCAGAGATCGTATCGAGAATCGGCGCGCGCGCCTGAGCCGGTAACGCGTCAATGAACGATGGATAAACGCGTCCGAGTATTTCGTCAGTGTACGCGCCGACGAAGTCTTCGACCTTGCGTTGGAAGAAACTGGTTTCGAACAGAGCATCGAATACGGTTTGCTGTGAAACTAGTTCGTTCCCAACTGCGTTGCCGATCGACTGCGCGAGCCGTTCGCGATGTCGCGGGATCATGCCCTGCGGCCAGACGGTCGTGCCAAGAACTCTCACCGGCTTGTACGGGTGAAACAGCATCCAGATCGCCAACCATGCCGCACCAAAACCGTGAATGGTTGCGACGATGATGATGCCGATCGCGATTAGGATTTTGAACGTTAACGGATCGATGGTCGCCTCGAAGCGTAAGTTCTATTTCGCGGTGGGGGTTTCGACGGGGTAACCGGCATTTATCCAGGCGCCGGTGCCGCCTGAAACGTTCAGCAGATTCGTAAACCCAAACTTTTCGAGCAAACTCGCAGCGGCGCTTGAACGATAACCGCCGGCGCAGATCACCGCGGTCGGTTTGTCTTTCGCAAACGGCAACTGCGCGGCTACGCGGTCGAGAGACGCCAGTGGCGCGTTGAGTGCGCGCGGCACGTGACCATTGCCGTATTCTGCCGGGCGACGTACGTCGACGACTTGCAGGTCCGCAGTGGTCGCGAGTTTTTCTTTCAACTCATTCACACTCACCTGCGGGATCGCGTCCACCGGAAAACCTGCGCCTCGCCAGTTGTCCACTCCGCCTTCCAAATAACCTTTCACGCCCTCGATACCGACGCGCGCAAGTCGCACGACTGACTCATCGACCTGAGCCGTCGTGTCGGCAATCACGACGATCGCGGCATTCAACGGGATAAGACTGCCGGCCCACATCGCAAACTGTCCACCGAGTCCGATATTCATCGAGCCGGGCACATGACCGCTTCCAAATTCAGCAGCGGAACGAACGTCAAGCAACACGTGTCCCTGCTCGCGCAACTCCGACACTTGTTGCGGTGTCAGCGCTGCCGGCGGCGACAACTCCGCTAGACCACGAGCGCCGGAGCGATTGATCTCCGCGTCGCGCGGAAAATAGGCAGGCGCCTCGGCAAGATCGGCGGTCATCATCGTCACGAATTGTTCCTTCGTCATCGGTTTGAGCGCGTAGTTGAACTTGCGCTGCTCACCGATGGTCGATGAGGTTTCCTTCGACATGTTTCGCCCACACATCGAACCTGCGCCGTGTGCGGGATAGACCTCAACCTCATCCCGCAGCTTCAGAATCTTGCCGTGCAGACTGTCGTACATCATTTCCGCCATCGTCTGCGGCGTGAAGCCCTTGCCGCCTGCGAGGTCGGGCCGGCCGACGTCGCCGATGAAAAGCGTATCGCCGGTGAGAATCTTTTGTGGTTCATCGGAGACCGCGGAATCGATCACGAGCACGCAGATTCCTTCAGGCGTGTGACCCGGAGTTTCCATAAACCGCAACAGCACTTTACCTAAACGGATCTCTTCGCCGTCGCGGACCGCGCGATGCGGAAAAGCCACATTAGCCTTTTCGCCGAAAACGATCTCTGCGCCGGTTCGTTCAGCGAGTTCGTGATGGCCGCTGACGAAGTCGGCGTGCAGGTGAGTTTCGATAACGTACTTGATCTGGAGCCCCTGGGCTTCTGCTTCAGTGATGTATTCGTCAACATCACGTTGCGGATCGACAACCGCGGCTTCGCCATTCGAACCAATTAGATACGAGGCGTGGGCCAAACACCCTAAGTAGAATTGCTTGAAATACATGGGAAGACCTCTACTGCAATTTATAAAACTCGCGCGCGGGTTTCAACGGCCGGAGCATCCAGTACGGCCGGCGCGTGCCGTCGGGTGAAAACTGGTCGGCGGGCCGCGTCATTGCCAACCACTTCTTGTAAACCTCTCGTGACTTCTCCGTGTCGACAAAAATGTCGCCCGGCCGATCTTGCGGATCTGCTGCGCGCACGCGAACCGCCTGATGCCAGCAATGCATTCCCGAAATCGGATCGGGATGAACGGGAAACGTCATGTTCTGATGAACACCCGCGTCTTTCCACCAAATCCGCAGAGTGTCTGCATCGCCCGACTCGTACGGCACGATTCCTTTCTCTCTTTTCAAACGCCACTGCGTCCCGTTGCGTTCCAACTTCACGGTTGCCATCAACTGTCGCTGTCCTTCGTCGGTGAGTTTCCAGCGGCCCATGTGATGACTGCACGCGACAATGCCCGGTCGAATTCCTTCCGTGACCCATGCGGGCACGACGTAGTAACCGATTTCTGTTTCCACGCGCAGCAGATCTCCGGTGCGCACGCCGAGTTTTTGTGCGTGGCTCGGGTGAATCCATAACGGGTTTGTGTGCGCGATCTCGTCGAGCCATTTTGAGTTCGCGCTGCGCGTGTGGATCTGCACAGGTAAGCGGAACGTGGAGATCAGAATCGTCTGATCGGAATCGAGATTGTCCTGGTGAACGTGACTCTTGAAGTAAATAGGAATGGCGAGCTCCGGCCAACCCCAGGCGGCGAGAGTTGATGAATAAAACTCGAGTTTGCCACTTGGTGTCGGAAACCCGCGCTTGATTTGCCCGTTGATATTGACACCGGCGAGGCGGCGTCCTTCGGCGTCGCCGTCAGGCAGCGGCAGTGGAACGATGTTTGGTCCAGCGGGTTTTGGTGCGCGGCTAAAAACGCGCCCGAGGTTGTCTTGGCTCACGTCGGCGAGCTCTTCTGGTCCAACTGTCTCGTCGTAAACTCTTCCAATCTTCTGTTTGACTTCAAAGGCGCCGTAGCGGCGCATGAACTCGAGCGGCGTGAGATTTTCAGCCGCGGCCCGTTCGGGCAATCCGGGTACGGAGTGATCGAATATCCATTCGTAGTACTCGTCGATGCCCAGGCGAGTGCCAGGGACCTTTTTCGACTCAGCGTACTGTCGTATGCCGAGACCGCCGTCAGGATCGATGCGCCACGTTAGGTCCAACCAGAATTCGTTCTCTTCCCAGACCTCGCCCGGATTCACCTCACGCGTGTCGCGAATGTCTTGGCCGTTGCGTTGTCGCGCAGCTTTCATCACAGGCTGACGAAAACCGAGCCACTGCGAGTCGTGTGTTTCGTAGGAATGAAGATCGTGACGTTCGGAGCCGACACCCATTGGCAAAACGTAATCAGCGTAATACGCAGTTTCGTTCCACGTTGGCGTCAGCGCGACGTAACAACCGACGAGATCCGGATCGGTCAACATTTCGATCCACGAGAAGCCGTCGGGATTGGTCCAGACAGGGTTGTAGACGCGCGTGAAGTAGACGTCGAGTTTTGCGCGGCCGTCTTTTATGAGGTGCGGCAGCAGGAACGACATCTCATTCATTGAAAGCGGATACTCGCGCGGCCACGTGATCTCGTTCCACATGTTGGGATGTGGCGGTGTGTAGATCGGGCGCGGAACGAATTTGTTCCACGCATTTGGATAGACACCGCCTTCAGTTGCGACAGCGCCGAGCAGCGCGTTCAAGAAAAAGAGACAGCGCGCAACGGCCCAACCTCCGCTCACACCCGACGCCGCACTGCGCCAGTTGTGACTCGAGAAGCGGGTGCCTGCGGACGCCACCAACTCCGCAATCTCCGCGATCACTTTCGCATCAACACCCGACTCTTCCGCTGCAAACTCGAACGTGTACTGCTGGTATATTTCTTTTATCCGTGCTTCGAAATCCGCAAAATCCCCGGACCCAAACTCTTGCCAGTTCCACCACTGCTCAACAAAATCTCTGTTGTAAAGCTCGTTTTGAATTAAATAATTCGCGATGGCCAGCAGGATTGCCGGCTCCGATCCCGGATACGGCGCCACCCAGTAATCGGCGTGCGTCGCCGTGTGCGAAAGACGCGTGTCGAACACGATCAACTTCGCGCCGTTTGCTTTGCCGTCGATGACGCGTTGCGCGTGCGGATTGAAATAGTGGCCCGACTCCAGGTGCGCGCTGATCAGCAGTATCAGTTTGGCATTCGCGTGATCCGGACTCGGCCGATCCAAACCCATCCACAGTTGATAACCCTCGCGGCTTCCTGACGAACAGATGTTTGTATGTGAATTGTGGCCGTCTATTCCCCAGGCGGCAAGAATGCGTTCGGTGAAACCGTCTTCACCCGGCCGGCCGACGTGATACATCACCTCATGTCGCCGGTTTTCGACGATCGCTTTACGAATGCGCGCAGCGATGGTGTCGAGCGCTTCGTCCCACGTTGTACGTTCCCATTTTCCTTCGCCGCGTTTGCCTGCGCGTTTGAGTGGATAGAGGATGCGATCCGGATCGGTGACCTGGTTGAGTGTCGCGGGGCCCTTTGCACAGTTGCGGCCACGCGAACCCGGATGTTCAGGATTGCCTTCGAACTTCTGAACCTCACCGGTGACTTTGTCGATATAGGCGAGCAGTCCGCAGGCAGATTCGCAGTTGAAGCACGTGGTGGGGACGAGTGAGTAATGACGTTCCACTCGACGCGGCCAGGCGCGCGAATCGAGTTCGGTCCAATCGTCCCAACGCTCTTTGGGTGGGAATGCGGCGAGCGATCCGCGACTTGGACCGGGGTAGAAGGTTTCGTTTGCGTGTTCGCGTTTCATCGTTTGTCGTTACGCCAGCGGGACAGACTGACCAGCCTGCACGTAAGCATTTTCGAAGAGCATCAAACCGACTAGCGCCATGGGAGCGCCTGCAGCTCCGATCGGAATACTCACAACGTTGAGAAGCGCCAGCCACGGCAGTAGACCACCAAGTAAAGACAAAGTGAGGCCGAACCAGAAATCACCTCGATAACGTCCACGGACCATTTCGTAGATCGCGAGCCGCGCGTGTGCAGTCGGATGCGTTAACGACACCTCGCCCCAGATCATCAACACATGCAGCAAACTCGTCAGTGCCAAGATCCCTATCCCCCAAATCCCTACTCCGAAGCCTAACAACAGCACAGCCGAACCGAGCAACAGCGACTGCACCAACAGGTGCGGCGGTAACAACGGGTTCTGCCACATGTCGCGTGCCTTTGCCTGCGCAAACAGATAAGCCGTGTACACCGCAGTCAATACCGACAACGGCACGCCCGCGATCATCAACCAACTCTGAACCGCTGTTGATCCGGCCCAACTCCCGATGAAATGCAGCATGAGCACAAGCGTGTAGCCCGCGATAATAAAAGCGCCCTTCACCAACCAACTGCGCCACTGCGGTCGCGTAAAGATCAAATGAAACCGTTCAGGATGTTCGAGGTCCCAGAGCAACAACCCTCCCGTGATTGCCAAAAACGCACCGGAAAGAATCGGCGTTGCCCACAACCAGATCGAATCAGTCGCGCGCACCGCGCCCAGCAACACCAGCAACGCAGTCACCAGATAAACACCCGATGCAATTCCCTTGGTCCATGTGTACAAACTCACACGCCAATCCCACGGAATCGCATGCGCAACGTCGTATGAAAGCAGCGCGGCTGCTGATGAGTTGTTGTGATTTGGGTTTCCCGAAACGACCGTGTCGGAGCTCTCCTGTTGTTCGCTCCACATGAAGAGCCCGCCTTCGGGACGGCGCGCTGCGAGCGGATCGAGTGTCGCCTGGTGCGCGCCTTTGTAAAACAGTTTCGGCAGCGTCTCCTTTTCCGGCCTGCGAACAGAGACGCTTTCGCGATTGATGATCTGCGCGACGTAGGAATCGGAGTCGTTCATGTCGCCCACAAGAATAGCCTGCGTGGGACAAACGACGACGCACGCCGGTTCGAGCCCGATGTCGATCCGGTGAGCGCAAAAGTTGCACTTCTCCGCCGAGTGATCTTCCGGATTGATGAAGATCGCATCGTACGGACATGCCGCCATGCACGCCTTGCAACCGATGCAAATCGACTTATCAAAATCGACGATCCCGTCGCTCCGTTTGAACATCGCCGCGGTCGGACAAGCAGTCACGCACGGCGCGTGCGCGCACTGGTTGCAGCGTGTTACCTGGTGCGCTCGGCGTGCCTGCGGAAACACGCCGACATCGACGTGCTTGACGTAAGTGCGGGTGACGGAAACTGGAACTACGTTTTCAGATTTGCACGCGGTCGTGCATGCGTGACATCCGATACAGCGAGTGTGGTCGATTACCTTCGCCCACTGAATTCGGGCCGGTGACTCCGTCATGAATTAGCTCCAGTTTGGAGCCAGACTATATCATTTCCGAGTGATCAGATTGACAAATCTTACGCCGCAGAACAAATTAGCCGTTGATTTTCGGAGGTAGACGATGCGTCTTTTTACATATTCCGTAGCGTTGTTGTTGCTGTCGATCTCTTTCGCAGCGTGCAACGCCATCGACAGCAAGCTAAAGAGTCACGCGCAGAAGGTTGCCAGTGCCAGTCCGACGCCTCTTAGCGATGGCGCAAGACGAATCACGATCGACGAGCTCGAGGCCTTGATAAAACAGAACAGTGTCCTGGTGCTCGACGTGCGAACGCAGGATTCATTCGACGCCGGTCACATCCCCGGCTCGAAGTTGATCCCTGCCGGTGAAGTCCAGAATCATTTGAAGGAACTTCCGCGCGACAAGATGATCGTGACTTACTGTTCTTGACCGTCCGAACACACGTCCGCCGGTGCGGTGGTCACACTCAATAAAAACGGATTCCAAAACGCAGCAGCTTTGTTGGGCGGCTTTCAGTTGTGGCAGAAGGAAGGAAAGCCGGTTGAGAGAAAGCCGGTCGAGAGAAAGCCCGTCGAGCAAAAGCCCCTCGCGCAGAAGCCGGAGCAGAAAAAACAGAACCGATAACGCGACTACACCACTTGCGTAACCAGTGCGGGCAGCGGCGTCACAACCCTCGCGGCCGGCACGCACAACACCGGACACGGCGCATTTCTGATCACGCGCTCAATCTCCGAACCCAGCACCTGATTACTTCCAAACAATGAGCCGTGAACCGCGGTGCCGATGACAATCAAGTCGGCGTCGAGCTTTGAAGCGAGCTTTACGATTTCCTGATAAGGACGGCCCTCAGTGATGTGCGTGGTGGCGCGTGGTCCGGACGAGCGAGTGAGTTGCGACATCCTTTCCTGCACGTGACTCCGCAATCGGGTTAAAGCGGCGAGTCCGCCTTCGGGAAACACTGCCGAGATCTGTTCAAAGTAATCGCCAATCACGTAGACCGCGTGCAGCTCAGCGCCGAGATGATTTGAGATGCTGGTTGCGAGTTGAGTCGCGGCGGACGAAGATGGCCGGAAGTTGGTGGCCACTAACACTCGATTCATGCGAATTTGCGTTTGACCTTCGCGGTGTTCGACAAAATCACGTTGCGGCGGACGTATCGCCAGCACCGGACAAGGCGCCTCAGCCACGATGTCTTCGGCCAGTGAACCACCGAACGCGCGCGATAGGCGGCTGCGATCGCGTGTCGCCACGGTGATCAGATCGACTGCATTTTCGAAAGCGACGTGAGCAATCTGTGCTGCCGGTTCACCGTAGCGAAATATCGGATCCACTTCTACGCCTCTGAGCAGCGGATCAGTCAACAGATTCTTCACCTGCGCGCGCAGTTCTCGCAGCCAGTTGTTCTCGTGTTCTTCGAAAACATACGCCGGCAACGTCAGAAGATTGTCCGGAACTTTCGCGTCCTGCACGTTCAATAACAACACTCCCCCACGCGCGTCGCGCGCGAATCCCGCTGCATATTTCAGTGCGGCGTGAGCATGCGCAGAAAAGTCAGTGGGAAAGAGGATGTTTCTGAACGGGAACATAGCCCAACACTAAGACAGGATTGCAAGATTTACAAGACCATGCCAAACTCCGCAGGCTTCCTTTCTGCAAACCACTCCAACGGAGGCGACACATTGCTTCGCGGACTCTTTCGGACCAAGAACCTTGACGAGATTCTGGCCGCTGCGGGTGGCCCACAATTTTCACTCAAACGCACTCTCAACGCCTTCAACGTAACGCTGATCGGAATCGGCGCGATCATTGGCGCCGGCATCTTCGCGACTGTCGGTACCGCCGCGTCAGGCACTGCCGAACGTGCGGGCGCTGGTCCATCGCTGATGCTGTCGTTCGTCATCACTGCGATCGTCTGCGGGTTCACCGCGCTCTGTTACGCGGAACTAGCATCGATGGTTCCTATTTCGGGCTCCGCGTACACCTACTCCTACGCTACGCTCGGCGAACTGATCGCCTGGATCATCGGTTGGGACCTGATCATTGAGTACGCTATCGGCAACGTTGCGGTTGCGATTAGCTGGGCCGAGTTTTTCAATCGTCTCATGCGGAATCTCGGCATTCACATTCCTGATTGGCTGACGCAAAACTATCGCACCGCAACTGACGAAACTCTAGCAGCGGCGCCGCACATCTTCGGCATACCGATAGTCTTCAACGTGCTTGCGTTCGGCATCGTGGCGCTGATCACGGTCGTGCTCGTGTGGGGTATCAAAGAGTCGTCGAACTTCAACGCGATCATGGTCTTTATCAAGATCCTGGTGTTGCTGTTCTTCATCGGGCTCGCGCTTTATTACGTGTCGCCGGCGACGATGGTTGAGAACTGGAAACCGTTCCAACCGCAGGGGTGGTTCGGCACGCTCACGGGCGCGGCGGTCGTCTTCTTTGCTTATATCGGGTTTGACGCTGTCAGCACTGTTGCGGAAGAGACAAAGAATCCTGCTCGAGATCTGCCGACCGGAATCATCGCATCGCTGATCGTGTGCACGATCCTTTACATCCTCGTGGCCGGCGTGTTCACCGGAATGGTGCCGTGGGAAACGGTGCGAGCGTGGACCTCGGCGCAACGCGGCGAATCGTTGACAATGGCTTTGGAAACCGTTGCGCCGCAAGCGTTGTGGCAGAACACAGTTATTGCCTTTGGTTCTGTGGTTGCGCACACCGCGGTGCTGCTCGTTTTTCAACTCGGTCAGCCGCGCATATTCTTTTCGATGGCCCGCGATGGTCTGTTACCGTCAGTTTTTGCGAGCGTTCATCCGCGATTCAAAACACCGCACGTCACGACGATTCTGACTGGCGTAGCCGTCGGCGGGATCGCTGCATTTGCGACAGTCGATGAGATGGTGAGTTTGACCAACATCGGAACCTTGTTCGCGTTCATTCTTGTTTGCGTGGGTGTGACGGTACTGCGTCGCAAAGATCCCGAACGTCCGCGGCCGTTTAGAGTCCCGCTTGGTCCATACCTGCTGCCGGGGCTCGGCGCGATTTCGTGCGCGCTGTTGATCTACTTCCTGCCCGAGGGATCTTACTGGCGCTTTGTTGGCTGGCTCATGCTGGGGCTCGCGGTTTACTTCTCGTATGGCTACACGCGCAGCGGAGTTGGGCAGCGAATGGGGCGGCCGTCGCGTACGCCATGGGGCTTGAAGTTTGCCGCGCTCTGTTTTGTTCTCGTTGCCGTCGGACTTTTTGTCATTCCGCATGACGTTGCACCAAGAGAGCTATTTAGCGAAGCGTTTGATTCAACCGCTGAAAAGCACAATCAAACGTTGTACGGACTTTTGATAATCATTGGCGGCTTGATTGGAGGCTTGGCCGGCATCAAGCTCGGAAGTTCACAGGCCGCCGCCTCGGAGTGATATGCAATTGAAAAACTTACTCTTACTCGTTGCGGCCGCACTGCTCTTCGCGGCCGCGTCTTCCGTTCAAGCGCAAGATCATGCGGCGTCTCGCGCGAAGACTTCTTCAGTTCGACTCGGCGATAGAGTTGTGGTGATCCCTGACCCGGAAGGCTTTGAAGAGGCGACTCTGCAATTCGAAAGGTACAGGGAGCGCCTGCTCGCCACGGAAGCGCCGACGCTTGACACGCTGCTCGGGCACCTTCCGACGAGCGATTGTGACTTGTTGAGGAAAGGGTCGGCCCCTACCTACAATCATTACACGAAGGTTTCCGTGCTGCGGGCCGGCCGAGAGTTAGGCGTGTCCAGGGAAGTGATGGCGCAAGCGGTTGAAGGCTATCGCACAAACGTAGGCGCCGTTCTGGATCCAAACGGCCCGGAGATGAAAGCGCTCGTAAAAAAAGTTGAGCAGGGACTCTCCGCAGTGGATTCGAAACAAACGACAGTAGACTTCAGCCGGCCACAGCAGCTCGGAGAATTTGACGCGAGGCCAGACATTAACAGCTTCCTGATGCTGATGACGATCAAGGTTAACCAGGCAGGAGCTGAAGCGACCGTTCCGATGCTGGCGAGCGTAAGCTTTGTGAGAGTGAATGAGAGACTGATTTATGTCTACGGCTTTAGGAGATATAAGTCGGCAGCGGATATGGAAACGCTAAAACAGTTCGCGACGAAATGGACGAGCAGCATCGTCGCTGCCAATCGTCCACGTAATTAAGTCAACATGAATGCACTGCCAATCATCATCGGTTCACTCTGTCTAATCGCGATCTCTTATCGCTATTACTCCGCGTTCATCGCAGCAAAAGTCCTCGCGCTTGATGACTCGCGTCCGGTGCCGTCGCAGACAATGTACGACGGACACAACTACTACCCGACAAACAAGTGGGTCTTGTTTGGACATCACTTTGCCGCAATTTCCGGCGCTGGACCGCTGATCGGTCCGGTGCTGGCCGCACAGTTTGGGTTTTTGCCGGGATTGCTGTGGCTCGTGATTGGCGTTTGTTTAGGCGGCGCGGTGCACGACTTCATGATCATGGCCGGCAGTGTTCGACGCAAAGGTAAGTCGCTCGCCGAAATGGCGCGCACGGAAATTAGTCCGCTGTCTGGACTGGTCGCAGGCATCGCGATCCTTTTTATTGTCGTGATTGCACTGGCTGGGCTGGGTCTGGTTGTTGTCAACGCATTAGCCGAATCGCCGTGGGGAACTTTCACCGTCGGTTTCACGATTCCACTCGCACTTTTAATGGGTCTCTATATGTACCGCTTTCGCAAAGGAAAGATTGCGGAAGCGAGCATCATCGGCATCGTCGGACTATTGTTTGCCGTCTATCTCGGCGGGCGCATTGCCGAATCTTCAGCAGCCGAAGCATTCACGCTTTCACGCAACAGCCTGATCGTTATCATGGCGGCCTACGGCTTTATCGCGTCGGTATTGCCGGTCTGGATGCTGCTCTGTCCGCGTGACTATCTGTCGTCGTACTTAAAAATCGGCACGATCGCTTTTCTGATCATCGGCGTGATTGTGGTCGCTCCAAACCTCAACATGCCGGCGTTGACGCCGTTCACGGCAGGTGGTGGACCAGTGATTCCCGGCAAGCTCTATCCGTTTGTGTTCATCACGATTGCCTGCGGCGCGATCTCGGGTTTCCACGCGCTCATCTCTTCGGGCACGACGCCAAAAATGATTGCGAAAGAGACTGACACGCGAATGATTGGTTACGGCAGCATGTTGATGGAAGGCGTGGTCGGCATCGTGGCGTTGATCGCCGCGACGTCACTCTTCCCGGGCGACTACTTCGCCATCAACACCGCGCAAGGCACTGAAGCACAGAAAGCGGCTTACGTTCGCATGGTCGATAGCCACTCAGGTGAAGGGTTCAACCTGCAACCGCAGGAAATCGATCGACTGCAACAGGAGTCAGGTGAGAAGAACCTGCGCGGCCGCACCGGCGGCGCCGTCACACTCGCGATCGGTATAGCGAAGATCTTCGAAGGTATTCCGGGGCTCGGCGGGTTGATGAAGTACTGGTATCACTTCGCGATCATGTTTGAGGCGCTTTTCATCCTGACGACGATCGACACCGGCACACGTGTCGCTCGTTTTCTCGTCGGCGAATTTGGCGGGAGGTTCTATCGCAAGCTCGAGGAGCCAAACTGGTTACCGGGATCGGTGATCACATCGGCTCTCGTGGTGGCGGCATGGGCTGCGTTCATCTGGTCAGGTTCGATATCGACGATTTGGCCGATGTTTGGCATTGCTAATCAATTGCTGGCGGCCGTCGCTTTGTGTGTGGCCACGACGATAATCATCAACTCAGGAAAGGCGAAGTATGCCTGGGTGACAATCGTTCCGCTCGCATTCGTCAGCACAACGACACTCGTAGCGGGCTTCAAGTCCATCACCGACATCTTCTGGCCGTTGGCGCAAAAGGCGGAAACTTCGACTCAAGGCCTCATAAACACCAGCCTCACCGTAATCATCATGTTTGCTGCTATTGTTATCATGGTCGACTCGATCCGGCGGTGGCTCGGAACCCGAAAGGGCCCACAGATTTCCCCGCTCCCAGAGCCCCTCTTTGAAAAAACCGGGTAATCTGTGGATAATACGCGTTTTCGTAAGCGTATCTCGCCATTATCTAGACAACTTCGAAAGGAATTTTCCTAAGTGGAACTATCGGTATTACTGCGGCGTGCCGCACTCGGTATTGCTGCCACACTGACGACCCTTGCCTTTGCGCTGCCCACATACGCGCAAGCTCGCCATGGTGGTGAAGCCAGTTTAGAGCTTCCCGATCTCTCGCAGGTGACGTTTCTGAACGGCATTACCGGTCACAACCTGCTGCTGATCGGCATCGTCATCTGTTTGCTGGGTCTCGGCTTTGGTCTCGGAATGTACATGAACCTGCAAAAGATGCCGGTGCATCGTGCGATGCGAGAGATCTCAGAACTGATCTACGCCACCTGTAAGACTTACCTAACGACGCAGGGCAAGTTCATTCTCCTACTCGAAGCGTTTATCGCAGTCGTGATCGTTCTTTACTTCGGTGTGCTGCAGGCCATGGAACCGTTTCGAGTCGCGATCATTCTGGCGTTCAGTTTGGTTGGTATCGCCGGAAGTTACGGGGTGGCCTGGTTCGGCATCCGCGTAAACACTTTTGCGAATTCGCGCACGGCGTTCGCCAGTCTGCAAGGCAAACCATTTCCCCTTTACGCAATTCCGCTGAAAGCAGGCATGAGCATCGGCATGATGCTGATCAGCGTGGAGTTGCTGATCATGCTGTGTATTTTGTTGTTCATTCCAGGCAGCTACGCCGGACCATGCTTCATCGGTTTCGCTATCGGTGAGTCACTCGGCGCCGCCGCGTTGCGTATCGCCGGCGGCATCTTCACGAAGATCGCCGACATCGGTTCCGACCTGATGAAGATCGTCTTCAAGATCAAAGAAGACGACGCGCGTAACCCGGGCGTCATTGCCGACTGCACGGGCGACAACGCGGGCGACTCGGTTGGACCAAGCGCGGACGGTTTCGAGACTTACGGCGTCACCGGCGTAGCGTTGATTACGTTTATTCTGTTAGGCGTTTCGAATCCGCGCGTGCAGGTTCAGTTGCTGGTGTGGATCTTCGTCATGCGCATCATGATGATCGTCGCCAGCGCCGTGTCTTACTTCGTCAACGATGCGATCGCGAAGGCGCGTTACAAAACGGCTGATTCGATGAACTTCGAAGCGCCGCTCACGTCGCTGGTCTGGATCACGTCGGTTGTTTCGGTCGTGATCACTTACGTAGTTTCTTACTTGACGATTCCAGCGTTGAGCGGCAACCCGACGCTCTGGTGGAAACTCGCGAGCATCATCTCCTGCGGCACACTCGCCGGCGCGATCATTCCGGAACTCGTCAAGGTGTTTACCTCGACTGAGTCGCGGCACGTCAGCGAAGTTGTGACTTCGTCACGCGAAGGCGGGGCTTCGCTGAACATCCTGTCGGGACTCGTGGCCGGAAACTTTTCAGCCTACTGGCTCGGCATCAGCATCGTGGCGTTGATGGCGATTGCTTACTTTTTCACGAACCTCGGTGCGCTCGCCGGAATGGGGTTGGGCGCGTTGATGGTTGATCCCATTGCGGCGCCGGTCTTTGGTTTTGGACTCGTAGCGTTTGGCTTCCTTGGAATGGGACCCGTCACGATTGCGGTCGATTCTTATGGTCCAGTCACGGACAACGCGCAGTCAGTTTATGAACTGTCGCTGATCGAACACGTGCCGGACGTCGAAGCCGAGGTGAAGAAGGATTTCAACGTTGATGTTAACTTTACGCGCGCGAAACATCTGCTCGAAGAGAATGACGGCGCCGGAAACACGTTCAAAGCGACAGCCAAACCCGTGTTGATTGGAACCGCGGTAGTTGGTGCGACCACGATGATCTTTTCGATCATCATGTTGTTGACTGACGGACTGCGTATTAACACTGAGAGTCTGTCGCTACTGCACGCTCCGTTTGTGCTCGGCCTTATCACGGGCGGCGCGGTGATCTACTGGTTCACTGGTGCATCGACGCAGGCGGTTACGACCGGTGCTTATCGCGCGGTTGAGTTCATCAAAGCAAACATCAGGTTGGAAGGTGTTGAGAAAGCATCTGTGGAAGACAGCAAGAAGGTGGTCCAAATCTGCACGCAGTACGCGCAGAAGGGCATGTTCAATATCTTTCTGACCGTGTTCTTCTCCACGCTTGCCTTTGCGTTTGTGGAGCCGTTCTTCTTTATCGGCTACCTGATCTCGATCGCGGTGTTTGGTTTGTACCAGGCGATCTTCATGGCCAACGCAGGCGGTGCGTGGGACAACGCGAAGAAAGTCGTGGAAGTCGATCTGAAGATGAAGGGCACGCCGCTGCACGACGCGACGGTCGTGGGCGACACGGTTGGCGATCCGTTCAAGGATACGTCCTCGGTAGCGATGAATCCCGTGATCAAGTTTACGACACTGTTTGGATTGCTGGCGGTCGAGTTGGCGGTTAGTTTGACGGCACGTAACAACGGCGACCCGACGCTAACGCAAGTTCTTGCGCTCGTGTTTTTCCTTGTGTCGGTGTTCTTTGTCTGGCGTTCGTTCCACGGCATGCGCATCGGGACGACGGCGGTGGAGCCGGCGCCGGCTGAACGTGAGGTCGTCAAATCCGCGGCAGGAGATTAGCCGCAAAGAGGCACTAGCCGCAAAGAGGCACAGAAGGCATATACATGGATACCTACGCTAAGCCGGATACTTTGATGGGGGCGGCGCTTGCGCCGCTCGACTCGACGCGTTCTGTCGGACTCGTGATCGTGTTCAGTCTGTTCATTGCGGCGGCCGCGCAGTTTTCGATTCAGATTGGACCAATACCAATCACCGGCCAGACGTTCGCGGTGTTGTTGACTGGTGCGTTGCTTGGATCGCGTCTGGGCGCCGCCGCAGTGATTGCTTATCTGATCGAAGGCGCGGTTGGGCTGCCGTTCTTTGCGGGCGGCGCGTCGGGGATTGTGCGGTTCCTTGGTCCAACTGGTGGTTATCTGGTTGCGTTTCCGGCGGCTGCGTTCGTGACTGGCGCGTTTGCGGAACACGGGTGGGATAAAAATTATCCGCAAGCGGTAGCCGCCATGACATTGGGATCGGTCATTGTGTTCTTAGGAGGTTGGGCGTGGTACGCGGTGTTGACGAGCACGGCGCCGGTTGCGGCGTTTCAGATCGCGGTGTTGCCGTATCTGCCTGGAGATGTGATTAAGATCGCGCTTGCGGCTGCGGTGTTGCCGACTGGCTGGGCGTTGTTGAAGCGCAAGGCTTCCGGCAAGTAATCCATGTATGTTTTACGGGTAAAGTCGCGCCAGCGCGAGGAGCTGGTTGAGTTTACTGACCTCGTTCGGGGGAAACTGAAAGAATCGGGAGCACGCGAGGGAGTGGTCGTGCTCTACAGTCAACACACCACCGCGGGCCTCACCGTCAACGAAAACGCCGACCCGGACGTGCCACGCGACATGCTGCACGCGCTTCGCACCTTAATCCCGCAACATGGTATGGGGTTTCGTCACGGCGAAGAGAATTCCGATGCGCACACTAAGACGAGTCTTGTGGGAACGTCAGTAACCGTTCCGTTTACGGATGGGGAGCTGTTGCTCGGGCGCTGGCAGGGGATTTTTCTTTGTGAGTTCGACGGTGGGCGTGAGCGGCAAGTGGTTATGAGCGTTCAATCCGTGTGATCCGTCCCCCCTTGTTCGTCGGGTTCCAGACCTTTCAGAATCTCAGCGAAAGTTTCAATATCTACCTTGGTCTTCTCCAGCGCACGCCGGCTGTCGAGATAAGCGGTCCACGTCGGAGTTCGCGTGAGCGCCTTAGTGGTGTCTTCATCGAGCACCTGGGCCATAAGCGCGATCAGATCACTGACGATGCGCGTGTGCTCAACGAGGTTCTCGATGATGGAGTAGGCGAGTTGCGCCTGTTCGAAATCGAAGTCTCGGGCCGGCTGGTCTTCAGGGTTCATATTAGTGTTCGTACCAGGAGCCACGGATAAAAGGCAGCGATTGGACTACTGCCGGACGGTCCTCAATCACCAATTTTGTGCCGGACGTCAGGTGTTCGTATCGAACATACCCAAGTGCAATGGTAGTTGCGAGTTTTGGTGAAAAGGTCGTGGAAGTGATGTGTCCGACATCTTTGTCGTCAAGAGATTTAATGCGCGCACCGGCTTCGGGAGGATGATCAGTGTCGATAACGAACCCGGTCAGTTTCTTCGCCACATGACCGCGGTGCTTGATACGGATAATGATCTCCTGCCCGAGATAGCACCCTTTCGTGTAACTCACCGCATCGTCGAGATTAGTCTCAGTTATCACATTCGTTTCATCCATGTCGCGGCCGTAGCGCGCAATCCCCGCCTCTATTCTTAAAATCTCCTGTACCTCTGTACTGACAGGAGTGGCGCCTGCGCCAACCAGCGTTTGCCAGAGAGTGGTTTTCCGTTTTGCGTCGATGAGGATGTCAAATCCTTTTTCAGCCGTGTGCGTTGCGGGAACGATCATTGCTTCGCCGGCAAGTTCGCTAGCGCCACGACCTTGGACAGAAATAAGAGCGGTCTCGTCCGTAAGATCCGCGACCTTGAAATCGCCCGCTAGCGTAAAGCGCTCAATTATTTTAATAACCTTCTCACGCGTCGCGGCCTCGGTGTCGAGCAGGATATCGTTCGCGCGCCGGATCACGCGTACGGCCGCAAGCAAACGCCCCTGTACATTCGGAAACGCCGCCGGCATCCAACGATTCTCCTCAAGCGTTTTCAGATCGTTCGTGATCAACCCATTGAGAAACGTCACTGCTTCCGATCCACTCGCACTGATGCGCCCGCGATCCGAAAGGTCAAGAAGTCCCACACCTCCATCGCGCACCGCGCTGTACTCTTTCATCAACTCGGAATCGATCGCTATTGCCTCTTTCATGAATGAATTCGGACCGCCTCCGCCACAACCTGGTAATCGCGCAACTGCTCAGCCTCGCGCCGGTGCGACGCCAGCACCTGCGGACTCGGATGATAAAGCGGCACCAGGATGCGACTGCTCCACGTATGAATCGCTGCCGCTGAATCCTTCAAGTTCAACTCGTGATATTGAATGCGCTTTAGCGCTTCGAGTGCAACCGAACCGAGCGTAACGATCACTTTCGGGTTAATCAACTCGATTGTGCGACGCAAAAACGCGGCACAGTTTGCCAACTCCCTTTGCGACGGCTTTCGATTCGCGCCCGATTCGCTACGTGGATTACAAAGCGCCGCGCTGGTGATGAAAATCTGTTCGCGTGTTAGTCCAATCGAGCCGAGAAAGCGATCGAAATTCGCGCCCGACTGATCCCCGGAGAACGGCACGCGCGTTCGATCGGCGCCCTTGCGGCCCGGCGCCTCGCCAATGAACATGATACGCGCTCTTAGCGTTCCATTGAGTTCACTCAACACGGCCGTACGGCCGCACATCGCCGGACACCGCGTGCAACTTCGCGCCTCCGCCACCAAGTCTTTAAACAACCTCTGATGGTTCTTCATGTAACTCACTTTGTGATCGCCAAACTGTTGATTCAACGTGTTAATGTGATCTCACTTTGTGATCGTCAACTCGCGCACGGTCACATTGTAATCCCCAGCGGGCCAGCCGTCTGGTCCAACGAGCTCGAGCCGGATCGTGTGTTTGCCCGGCAGCCAACCCGTCATTAAGACCTGCTCCCAACGATCGATCCACCGCGTCTCCTCGTCGTCGACGATATAACGCACGCGAAACTCCCCACCGTCGCCTTTCAGTTTTGCGTTGGCGAGTGAAAAGTCGATCGCGACCACGTCGTTTTCTCGAAAGGTCTGGCCATTCGGAAGGTTGAAGACGAGTAAGGGATTATTGGGATTGAAGTTGGGATTTTGAGCGTCGGGTTTCGGAGCAAGTTTCGGGCTTGGTATGGTGTAGATGTAAAGCTGCTGCCGCGGTGGCGGCGGAACTACGGTTGTCGCTGTTGTATGCCGGTTGTCGCTGTTGGAACAGCCGGACAAAGCAAACAGGACCAGTATCATCGCGATTCTACCAAGCGCTTTCATCTGTGGCGCAGCATACAAATCTCTCTAGACATTTCGCAAAGATAGATGGCAGAATCCGCGCACTATGAACACCCGCAAACTGTTCTTCCCCGTTGGACCATGCCTCGTTCTTATCGCAGTCGTTCTAATTGTCGCTTGCAATAGCAACGTCAAAGAAAGCACCGGCGTTTTTACTCCGGAGATCCAGCCGCTGCCGGCCCCACTTTCAACGTACGAACCGATGACCATTCCGGCTGATAACCCGATGACGCCGGAGAAGGTAGCTTTGGGTCGCCAACTCTTTTTCGACGAGCGACTCAGCGTTGACGGTTCAAAGTCGTGCTACTCGTGTCATCTTTGCGAGAACGGACTGACTGACGGACTGCCGAAAGCTATCGGCGCCGGAAACAAACAGTTACCGCGCAGCAGTCCAACGCTTTGGAACATTGGTTATCACAAAGAGTTTTACTGGGACGGGCGCAGTGGCTCACTCGAGAAGCAGGCGCTTGCCGCATGGACCGGGGCGAACATGGGCGCGAAGGCCAATGAGATTGTTGCCAAGTTGAATGCGCTCCAGGGTTACAAGCAGCAGTTTCAGAAGGTGTTCCAGAGCGACGCCACGCCCGACAACGTCGTGAAAGCGATTGCGGCGTTTGAACGTACGATCATCAGCGGCAACACGGCGTGGGATCGTTGGAAAGCGGGTGACAACACCGCGTTGAGTCAAAGTGCATGGCGCGGTTGGAACATCTTCCAGTCAATCAAGTGCAACAACTGCCACGACGGCGTGCTGTTCACGGACCAGCAGTATCACAACGTCGGCATCGGCATGGACCAGAAGGAACCTGACGTCGGCCGGTTCAAGGTGACGAACAAACCGGAAGATACCGGCGCCTTTAAGACACCAACACTCAGAGACATTGCGAAGTCAGCGCCTTACTTCCACGACGGCAGTGCGAAGACGTTGGAGGAAGCGGTGGACATCATGCTGGCCGGAGGGAAAGACAATCCGCATCTCGACAAGAAGAACTTGCAGGCGCACAAGTTACTACCTGAGCAGCGTGAGGATCTGCTCAACTTTCTCCGGTCGCTTTCAGTCGACAACTGTAACCTTTCGAAGCCGCCGCTACCGCAAAAGTAACTGGCACATTCCACTCCTGACGGAGCGGGGTTCTTTTTTTGGAGGGGCTATAAACATTGGGCCGCCCGCGCGGCCCTT
>Ga0207675_100001234_pt1 | contig 25527 bp, 19 predicted proteins | sample KBSSwiS42_FD_184305 | JGI IMG/M metagenome (GOLD analysis project Ga0207675, IMG submission 184305) | Switchgrass rhizosphere microbial communities from Kellogg Biological Station, Michigan, USA - KBS Switchgrass S4-2 (SPAdes) (version 2) | ecosystem: Host-associated > Plants > Roots >...
GTGGAGTACGCCGCTGACTTTCAGCAGCAGGCCGGCGCCATGTACATCTACTTTCGCCCGCGCAGCGTGGCAGGCATCGCCTTTCGCACGCTGATGATCGAGTCGGCGCTGGCTCAAATCGGTATCGGCGTCGCGGGCGTGGACGCGAACGCGATCGGTCAGGACATCGTGCGACGTCAGATCGAGCGCGGGTTTACGGTGATTCGACACTCCGCGCAGGGCGATGCGGAGTTCTGCCCCGGACTCGTGCCGCCCGGGCAGCGTCCGTTTCGCCCTTTTCAGGTAGTCAACTCGGACAAGCTGACAATCGACGACGATCGCACCGAGGTGCACGGCGGCCAGCAGGATTTCGTAGGGGGGCTGTACGTGCCCGAGCGCGGCCGAAAACTCTCGCTCAATCTCAGTCTGGATGGCGTGGCCGCGGTGGACGTGGCGATCGTGCCCGAAGCCCAGGCGCTCGAGCTGCTGCGGGGCTACGTCCACCAGGCGGGGCCGGCGCGCTTGCTCGCCGCACCCGTGGCGGACGCCGAGCTCCGGGCGGGGCAACCGCTGCGGCTCGAGTTCAACGTGCAGCCCGGAAACTACTACCTGGTGCTGGATCACAGCACCGGCATCGGTCGCAGCAGCCCACCCCCCGGCGACCAGGCGGCCAAAATCGACTATCTGGTGCAGCTCAGCCAATGAGGGCATCGGTTGCCCGGGGCGAGCCGGCCGAGTAAGAAGGCAGCCACTTCATCTTGACGTCATCGTCGCTCCCTCGCTCCGAAGCCTTGCGCTACCTGTATTGGGGCTTTTGGTTTTTCGTGGTGCCCGCGCTGGCGGCCTACGGCTTGATCCACTGGCTGAGCGCGCACGAGATCGCGGGCCCGTTCGATGACGCCGCTCGCGACCAGAGCGTCCCCGCCGGCATCGTGGTGTTCACCCTGGTCGAGGGTCTGCTCTGGTACTATCGACATCGGCTGCCCTTCTCTGCGCCGTTTTCCCCCGGCGGCAGAAGCGACGTGCCCGCGGAGCTGCGCAAAGACTACGAGGGCGCGGTCCAGCTGTTGGAGGAGACCGACCGCCTCCTCGATCGACATGAGGCCGAAGTGGCGGCTCGGCTCGGTGGCGCGACGCTGAGCTCGCTGCAGCAGGCGTTGAGCGAGCTCAGCCTGGCGTTGAAAGCGCAGCCGTTCGAGCGCCAGCGCTTCGCCGAGGCCTACGGCGTCGCGAACCAGCGCAGCGCGGAGCAACTCGCGCCGTGGCGCAAGGGAGAGCTGCGCGAGTACGCGGAATCAATCGGCGTCGCGATTCTGGTTGCGCTGCTGCTGCGGGCTGTCGTGATCGAGGCCTTCAAGATCCCGAGCGGCTCGATGAAGCCCACCTTGCAGATCGGGGACCACATCTTCGTGAGCAAGTTCAGCTATGGCCCCAAGGTGCCATTTCTGAACTGGCGCCTGTTCGAGAATCTGCCGCCCAAACGCGGCGACGTGATGGTGTTCGAGTACCCCGACGCCAACCTCGCCAACGAACGGCAGGACTTTATCAAGCGAGCCATCGCCGTGCCGGGCGACATTCTGGAGGTCGATTCCGGGCACCCCATCATCAACGGCTGGCGAGTTCCGAGCTGTCGAGTCGGCATGTACAGCGAGGATGACCCCGCAGCGTACGGGCTGCACAGCGGCGCGCTGTACGTGGAATTTCTCCAAGATCAGTCTTATCTGACCTGGTACGAGGAGCACCGTCTGCCGCAGCGCCAGGGGCCGTACGAAGTCAAGCCCGGGGAGGTCTGGGTTCTCGGTGACAACCGTCACAACAGTCTCGACTCGCGTGCCTGGGTACGCAGCGATGGCGGCATCGGCGCCGGAGTGCCATTTGCCAACATCAAGGGTCGGGCTCTGATCGTCTGGTTTCCGGCGAGTCGTATGCTCGTCAACGTGATGGGCCACCCGCGGCTGCCGGACGGCGCCCCCAGCGAGCTGGTGCAAGGCATCGAGCGCTGCTTGCGCGAGCGCCCCGCCGACACCGTGCCTCCTCCGCCCGCTCACTCCGCGGGCATCTCGCTCGGCGGCGGCGGCGGCTAACGGCTCGAGGTCGCGCCGGGATCGGGCTCGGAGCTGCGCGCACCGCGCGGGCGCAGCTGGATCCCGAGCTGGCGCCGAAGAATCGCGGCGTCGGTGGCCGCTTTCCAGGCCCAGACCAGACTCACTAGCCAGCCCATGAAGACCAACACACCCAGCAGCTGAAACCAGGGAGCGCCAACCCCGAGCTGCACGGCCGCCACGTACCAACCGACGCTGGCGACGATCTTGACCAGAGACGACCAGGCCACCCAATCGTATGCTCGCAGCGCCCGCGCGCGCCAGTCGGCGAACCTTTCCGGCTGAACCTGTGGGTTTTGTTGCGCGCCCGCGGTCTTGACCTCGATTCGCCGCATCATTACCAGCGACAGGATCAGCGCAGCGAGGATGTCATCCAAGCGGAGAAAGTTGTTCACGGAGTTTCCACGACAGCAGGTTTCGCGCTCGGGCGATCAGGGATCAGGCGCTCCGCAGACGGGGCGAGCAGGAAGAGCCCTATCCAGTCCCGGCCAGGCTGGCAAGTCTGACGCGCCGCATTGGCCGCCCCGAAGACGACGTTCTGGCAATGGCCAGCGGGCCGCTGGCATGGCAGCACACTTTGCCCTGGGGGCCTTTCTAGCTAGATCAGTCAGTCAGGGCCGCACCTACACCCGATCACCCGAATCCTGATGATCCTTCTCCGCCCGCCCGAGCCAGCATGAGCAGCCCCGACGCCAATCTGAATGCGCTCGCCAGCGACTTCGATCCCTCGAACCTGCGAGGCACGACGCTGGGCCGCTACGAGCTGCTCGTGTTGATCGGCAAGGGCGGCATGGCCAGCGTCTGGGTGGCCCGCGACACGACCGGTAAGCACGACAAGCCCGTCGCGATCAAGGTGATCCGCGAGGAGCTCGCGCGCGAGCCCAAGGCGCGCACGATGTTCCTGGTCGAGGGCGCCGTGGTCGCGGGCATTCGCCACCCACACGTCGTACGCGTGTTCGAGGTAAGCCAGAGCTCCGGCATCCTCTATATGGTGATGGAGTGGGTGGAGGGGGCCGCGCTGCACGCGCTGATTTCAGAGGCGAACAAGCGGCGCGCCATCCCCGCCGAGCATGCCGTACGCTTGATTGCCGACACCGCCGGTGGCCTGCACGCGGCACACGAGATGAAGGATCAGAAAGGCGTGCCGCGCAATCTGGTCCACTGCGACATGTCGCCCCAGAACATCCTGGTGGGGCTCGACGGCACGGTGAAGCTCGTGGACTTCGGCGTGGCCAGCACCGTGGGGCGACTAGGGGCCGACGGCGCGCCGTTCGTGCGCGGCAAAGTGGGCTACATGTCCCCGGAGCAGACCCGCGCGGAAGTGTTGGATCGGCGCAGCGACATCTTTTCGCTCGGCATCGTCTTGTTCGAGCTGACCACCGGTTTCCGCCTGTTTCGCGGCAAGGACAGTCGCCACACCATCGAGCTGGTACGGCAGGCGCGCATCCCTCGCCCCACGCAGATCATGAACGGCTACCCGAAGGAGCTGGAGGCCGTGGTGCTCAAGGCGCTGCAGCGCGACCTGGCGTTGCGCTTTCAGTCGGCGGACGAATTCAAGAACGCCCTCGAGCAATACCTGCGCAGCGAGCGCATCGTGGTGCCGCCGGCTGGCGTGGGCGGGCTGGTCAAGCGCGTGCTGGGTGGGCGTATCGAGCACCATCGCACGCTGATCCGCGATGCCGTCGCTGCGCTCGACGCCGGTCCGGAAGCGAGGGAGCGCTGGCTGGAGGAGCCCCAGGCCCCCCCGCCCAAGGACGCCGGCACGGTCACCGTCACGACGTCGGCATCTCCGGTGCCGCGGCCCAGCCTGCCTCCCCCGCCCCCGCCGCCAAAGGGGCCGTTGATGTCCCGCAGCCAGCTCAACTGGGCACTCTGGCTGATGTTCATGGCGGCCGGAACGGTGTTCGCCTGGTGGCTACACTGACCGGCGATACCGGCCGACTGAGACACGGCCGCCTAGACACGGGCCGCCTGAGGCGCTGAAGAGCTGTGACAGAGCCCCTGTCCCGCAGCGCCCCGCCGAAACACTGGCCAAGCTCGTGGCGGGGGTTTAGATCGCTCGGAAGATGCCGATCCAGGGTCCAGTGGCCCCACGTCCCCGGAATGCTCCCCCGTCCAGGGGCGCGGCGGGCAATATCGCCACGGGCAACGTGACTGCTGGCGGTGTGCCTGCGGTCGGCGCCGCCCCGACGCGAGCGAGGGCACTCTCGGGTCTGCGTATCGTCAGTTTCGAGAGCCGGCGCGCCCAGGATCTGGGGCTGCTGATTCGGCACAGCGGGGGCGAGGTCTGCTACGCGCCGGCCATGCGTGAGATCCCGCTGGCAGACGAGCATGGAATTCTCGAATTCGGCGCGCAGCTATTCGCGGGTGTCTGCGACGCCCTGGTGCTCTTCACGGGCGTGGGGACCACCATCTTGATCGATGCACTGTGCACGCGCTGGCCGCGGGCGGCCGTGCTGGGTCAGCTGTCGCGCACGGCGCTGCTGTGCAGAGGGCCGAAGCCGGCCGCTGCGCTGCGCGAGCTCGGGCTGCAGGCGCGGCTGGTGGCGCCGGAGCCCCACACGCACCGTGAGTTGCTCACCAGTCTGGACCGCGAGTATGACGTAGCCGGCCGGCACGTCTTCGTGCAGGACTACGGCTCGTTGCCCGACGAGTTGCTCGCGGGGCTCAGCACACGCGGCGCGCGTGTGACGCCGGTGCGCGTGTATCGCTGGGCTCTGCCGGAGAACACCCGCGACCTGCAGCAGGCGCTCACCGGCATCGTCCGCGGCGGGGTGGACGTGGCCATCTTCACCAGCGCGCATCAGGTGGACAATGCGTTCGAATACGCGGCGCGCGTAAACCTCGCGCAGCCGCTGCGCGCCGCATTCGCCAAGGGGGTGCTCGTCGCAGCCATCGGACCGATCACGAGCGAGGCGCTGGCCCGCCACGGAGTCCACGCAGATTTGAGCCCCGAGCAGCCCAAGCTGGGTGCGCTCGTCGATTGCTTGGTACGAGCAGGAGCGCGGCTCCAGCACGAAAAGCGGAGGCAGCAGCCCTGAAGGCTTCTCGCGCTTCCAGCGCTCCGGCTCCCGTCGGGGCTAGCGACGGCGCGAGCTCGCGAGCCAGCTTGCCTCGCGACGAGGTGCTGCGCGCGCTGGCCGAGGTGTCACCGATTCCGCTGCTCATCTCCAGGCAGAGTGACGGCGAAATCCTGTACTGCAACGAGAAGACCGGCGCGCTCGTCGGCCTGCCTGCGCAGGAGCTCGTGGGCCGCCACACCCTCGATTTCTACGACGTCGCGACGGAGCGCGCGTCGATCTTCGCGGAGCTGCGCGAGCGAGGCCGCGTGCGAGACCGCGAGGTGCTGCTGAGGACCAGCTCCGGCTCACCCGTGTGGGTGGTCTGTAACATCGAGCCCTGGCATCTCGGCGGCGAACCGCTCGCGCTCGTGGCGCTGATGGACGTGACTCGACGCAAAGAGGTCGAGCGCCGCCTGCAGGAGAGTGAGGCGCGCTTCCGCGGCTTCGTCGAGAACGCGAGCGAGCTGATCTTCGCCCTGGATCGCGACGGCTTCTTCACGTACGTCTCACCCAACGCCGCGCGGCTGCTGGGCTACCCGGCGCAGCCGCTCCTGGGTCAGAGCTTCGACGCGCTCGTGCACGCCGATGACCTGCCCCGGCTCTGGCAATGTGCAGAGCAGACCCAGCAAACGGGGCTCGTTCAGCCGAGCTGCGAGTTCCGACTGCAGCACCAGGACGGCAGCACGCGCTGGTTCTGCACGACGCTGGCGCCCTCGAAAGACGAGCACGGCAGCGTGCTCGGCTTGACCGGTACGGCGCACGACATCACCCAGGAGAAGCAGGCGATTCTGGAGCTGGAGAGCGCCAACCAGAGTCTGAGAGACGCGCAGGTGCAGCTGCTCGAGCGAGAGAAAATGGCAAGCCTCGGCATGTTGCTGGCTGGCATTGCCCACGAGATCCGCACGCCACTCGGCGCCGTGGGCAGCACTCAGCAAACGCTGGCGCAGGCGCTCGACAAGTTGACGCTGCAACTGCGCGATGTGCACCCCGAGGTGTTCTCCGAGTCCAGCGTGGCTCGTCTGCTGAAGGTGCTGGGCGACTCGGCCCGCGTCGTCGGCGCCGGCTCGACCCGCGTGAGCGAGATTGTGCAGCGGCTGCGGCGCTTCGCCTGCAGCGAGGAGGCGAAGCTCTCGGCCGTGGACGTGAACGCAATCGCCGAAGAGACGCTGGCGCTGGTGCGGCACGAGTTGCGACACGAAGTTTCAATCCACAAGAACTTCGGCACTGGTGTGACCTTGATGGGGTATCCAGGTCGCCTGAACCAGTTGCTCGTCAACTTGCTGGTGAACGCAGCACACGCGGTGAGAGCGCGCGGGGGCGGGACCATCACTTTGGAGACGCGCGGTCTCGGCGATGAGATCGAGATCGAGATCAAAGACGACGGGGTTGGAGTCTCCCCCGAACATCTGGATCAGATCTTCGTCTGTGGTTTCACCACCAAGCATCGCGAGGAAGGCTCTGGGCTCGGCCTCGCCATTTGCAAGGCGATCATCAACGAGCACCACGGCAGCATTCAGGTGCACAGCCAGCTCGGGCTCGGCACGACCTTCACGATTCGCCTGCCGCGCTGCCAGCCGGAGCGGCGCACCGGACGGCCCTGCCCGTTCGGCTGAGCTCAGAACTGCCGAAAGCGCTCGAGCGCCCGGCGCTCCGCCTTCGTCGGCCTGCCTGCTCCTCGGGCCCGCGGAGCGACCGCCTCTTCGCGGGGCGGCGGTGGCGGGGAATGATCCTCGTACAGCTTCTGAGCTTCCGGCGCCGAGAGTCGCTTCTCAGCCACGGCCGAGACGACCCACACCACCAGCCCGCGTGGCGCTTCCGCGCGGACTTCGTCACCGGGCCGGACCACGTGGCTCGGGCGGACCGGAGCTCCGTTGAGTTTGACCAGGCCTCCCGTGCAGGCCTCCTGGGAGAGCGATCGCGTCTTATACAGACGTGTCGCGCAGAGCCAACGATCGATCCTCACCGAGTCCATGCGGGCAGAGATTGTTGCATCACCCCGACAACCGCGCTAGGGCCATGGGCCGCATGACCGACGGCACTCCGAGCAGCCAGCCACGATCTTGGCCGACCGGGGGCCCTGCCGCCGACGTGGCCGTGCCGAGCGTGAGCGTCTCGAGCGACCTCAAGGCGTCGCTCGCCAAGGGTCACCCCTGGATCTACCGGGACCACTTGCCTCCCGGCATCGATCTCGCGCCCGGCAGCTGGCTGCGGGTGCACTGCGACGGCTGGATGGGAGTCGGCATCTTCGATCCAGCGTCCCCGTTGTCGGTCCGCATCTACAGCCGTGGCCAGGTACCGAACGCCGCCTGGTTCGAGCAGAGCGTGGAGCGCGCCCAGCGGCGTCGCGCGCCTTTGCTCGCGGACGGGCTCACGACGGCATATCGCCTGATCAATGGCGAAGGGGACGGGTTGCCGGGCATCGTCGTCGACGTGTACGGCCCGTTCGCAGTCGTGCACCTGGACTCGAGCGCGTTCGCTCGGCTCGTGCCGTGGGTCGTGAGCGCAGTGCAGCGCGCGCTGGACCTCAAAGGCATCTGCCAGAAGGCCGCGGAAGGCTTACAGGTGCTGGCCGGGCGCGCCCCGCCGGATCGCCTGATCGTGTCCGAGCACGGCCTGCGATTCTTTGCCGATCTGGGCGTCGCTCAGAAAACGGGTCTATTTCTCGACCACCGGGAGAATCGCCGCAGCCTCGGCCAGTGGTGTCGGGGCGCCGCCGTGCTCAATCTGTACTCCTACACCGGAGCCTTCTCCCTGTATGCGGCACGGGGCGGCGCGCGGCGCATCGTGAGCGTCGACCGAGCCGCAGAGGCCATGGCCCGCGCGCGCGACAACGTCGCGTTGAATGGCTTCGACCCGGAGGCGTTCGAGTTCGTAACGGACGATGCCGTGAAGTATCTCGAAACCCTGGCCAGAGAGCATCAGCTGTTCGACGTGGTAATTACGGACCCGCCGAGCTTCGCCCGCAACCGCATGCAGCGGCGCCGCGCGCTGCGCGCCTACGAGCGGCTGCATACCCTCGCGCTGGCTGTGCTCGCTCCGGGTGGGCTGTACGCTGCCGCGAGCTGCACCTCCCAGCTCGACGTCGATACCTTTCGAGATAGCATCGCCCAGGCCGCCGTGCGCTCGCACCGCGGGCTACAGGTTGTAATGGATGCGGGCCAGGCGATCGATCACCCCGTGATGGTCGGACACCCCGAAGGGCGCTACCTGAAGTTCCTGGCGCTGCGCAGCGTGGACGACTGACCAGGGCAGCGCTCTGCTGACGCCGCGCGTTGACCACCCGCGAGGCCGCTCTCGCACCGGCCGTTCACGCTCGGCGCGCGAGCGCTGCGCGCCACCGATCGTGTCGTGACCCGGTTTCGTTCGCACTGCGTGTGTGCTTGCTGGGATCTCGTGCTGCCGCTGGCGACTGCCAAAATTCGCGTCGCGATGTAGTCGGTGATTGGATCACTCTTTCGGTCGGATCCGAACGCGGCACGGGTTCTCGCGAAGGGTTGGCGTACGTTGCCGACACGTCGACAGCCCCCGCGCGCGCTCGTGGGGCGTGAAAGCTGGCCCGCGCTGAAAGCGTTTCCAGCCTGTGCGCGCAGTCGATAGCTGCTCGCAGCGCGCTGTCCGCTTGTATTGGGCTTGGAAATATCCAAGGCGATGTCCTGGGCTTCCTCCACGGTTTGTCGTGACCGCTGCAAACGCCGGGGCTATATTCATTCGGAAGGCAGCTTCCGACTGCGGTGGTGACAGACATCACTCCCGTAGAGCTGGGGCCGATTGGGGCTCGCTCTGCTCGCTGCCCGGCCAACTCGACTCGAACCTCGTGGCCCGCTTCAGACCGCGAGGCACGCTCTTCCCTCCGCTGCCCGTGTTTCACCTAGTGAACCAAACCTCGCCGATACCGGGTCCGTTGCTCAAATCGAGGCGCGCGTCTCGCCCGCGCTCCCTTGCTTTGGCTCTGAGCGTAGCAGCCGGAGTCGGCATACTGGCTTGCACCTTGAGCGACGACTTCGAGCCGCGCAAGGTCGAGTTGCCACGGGACGTCGTGACGCAGGCCAACGGCGCAGCGATGGAGACGGGCGGCTCCGTCAGCTGCACGGACCCGCGCGGTTGCTGCACCGCCAACTTCGACTGCGACGCTGGAGCCGTGTGCGTGAGCGGCGTCTGCCAGGTACCGGAAGATTGTGCCGATCTCGACGACGTGAGCGTCTGCCAGATCGAGCTGTGTCCCGGGCCCAACTGCCCGACGAACACGCCCCCAGCGAGCTGCAGCGACGGCATGCGCAACGGCAGTGAAAGCGGCGTGGACTGCGGTGGCTCCTGCCCGGCGTCGTGTGCCAGTCCCGCACCTCCAGCCAGCTGCAACGATGGCCTCCGCAACCAGGATGAGACGGGCGCTGACTGCGGCGGCAGCTGCGCGGCGAATTGCGTCGCGGGCCAGGGCTGTGCAGCGGACGAGGATTGCGCGTCGAGCTTGTTGTGCTCGCCCAGCTCCCACGTGTGTACCGCCATCTCCTGCGCCGACGGTCGGCAGGACGGCGCCGAGATCCTGGTGGATTGCGGCGGGGGTACTTGCCCGGGCTGTCCGGTGGGCACGGCGTGCGTCAACGCGTCCGATTGCAACAGCGGGATCTGCGCGCTCGGTACCTGCCGGACCTCGCCCCTGTGCGACGACGACGAGCAGGACGGCGACGAGACGGACATCGACTGCGGCGGCAACGACCAGAGCTGCCAGCGCTGCGCCGACGGCGCCTCGTGTCTGGGCGACAACGACTGCGCGCGAGGCGACTGCGCCCAGGGCGTCTGCATCTCCTGTCAAGACGGCGCGCGCAACGGCACCGAGACGGCCGCGGATTGCGGCGGCCCCGACCTGACTTGTCGCCGCTGCGGCATCAATCAAGCGTGCGCCCTCAACCGCGATTGCCAGAGCGGCAGTTGCACCGGAGGCGTCTGCGTCTCCTGCAACGACAATCGGCAAGACGGCAACGAGACCGGCATCGACTGCGGCGGCAACGGGGCTGGCTGCGCGCGCTGCGCAGACGGCATCGGCTGCCGGCAGGCATCCGACTGTGCGAGCGGCGTGTGCACGGGTAACGTGTGCATCTCCTGCGCGGACGACACGCGCAATGGCACCGAGACAGACACCGACTGCGGCGGTGCGAGCGTCGCTTGTGCGCGCTGCGCGCCGGGGCTGCTCTGTCAGGCCGACGCGGACTGCTCGAGCGGCGCTTGCGTGGGCGGCCGCTGCTGTGGCGGCAGCCAGGGCGATTGCACGCGCTGCGCCGAGCGGCTTTCCCCCAGCATCGACTGCGATGTGCCGCAGGCCGGACAGGATTCCACGGGCGTGGCCTTCTGCCGGAGCTTTCTCCAGTGCCTGGCGAGCAACCCGGGCACCTGCCCGACGCGCAACTCCCCCGGCTGCAGCGGCGACGACCAGGTGAACGACCCCTGCGCGCACAACAACTTCGGTGGTAATGCGGGCACCGGCGTCAGCCGCGCGAACCAAGTGCTACAGGACGCCGGCTGCCAGCTGTAGGAAGCGGAGGGGTCGAGGGCCCCTGATCCTCTCGTCAGGCAAATGCTTTCAGGATCTCCTCCTGAATGCCTCGCAGCTCCAGATACGCCTGATTGATCTGGCTGACCTGCTGGCTCAGCTTCGCCACGAGTTGCCGCTTTTCCAAGCCGTTACGGATGATGAGGCGCAGGTCGTCATTGTCCCAGGGCTTCTCGACATACTGATACAGGCCCACCTGGTTGATGGCCTTGATGGCATTCTCTTTGTCTGCATAGCCCGTGAGCAGCACGCGCGGCGCGTCCGGCCGAAGCGCGCGCGCGCGCGTGAGAAAGGTGATGCCGTCCATCTCCGGCATCAAGAAGTCCGAAATGATGAGCCCCACCTCGGTTTGTTCGAGGTGGGCCAGCGCCTGTCGCGCCGAGGTGAACGTCACGACCTCGTAGTCGCTCTCCAGAGTCAAATAAGTCGAGAGACTGGTGAGCACCATCTCCTCGTCATCGACAATCAGGACCGACTCTCGCTCCATGGCTGCTCTCCTCGCGCATCCAACCCGAGCGCGGTAGCGGCGTCAACGCCGGCACCGGGCTCTCACCAGAATCAACGAAGTTCTCAGGCGCCGCTGCGCCTGGTGTCGACATGCCCCGGCAACGAGGATGCCGCCCGCGCCGCGCTGTCTCGTTCGACGCAGAATTGGCCGCCTTTCCCGCGCCGAGTCTGCCCGTACCGCGAAAGCCAGGCCGCTTGGCCGCGAGGCCGCTTCGCACTGGACCCGTAGTTCTCGCCAGGTCAGAAATCCACGCTAGATTCGCCATGCTCGAGCCGTGTTCCGCTCCGGGCCGTGAGCGCAGAATCCCATGACGGAGTTCCTCGGTACGACGCGATATCAACCGGTGCGGCGCCTGGGCGCCGGCGGGATGGGCATCGTCTACGAGGTCTTCGACCGAGAGCGGGGCGAACACGTGGCGCTCAAGACGCTGAGCCGCGTGGATCCGGCGGGTATCTACGATCTGAAGAAGGAATTCCGGGCGCTGGCGGACGTGCGGCACCCCAACGTCGTGACCCTGTACGAAATGGTCAACGATGACGACCGCTGGTTTTTCACGATGGAGCTCGTGCACGGCATGCCGTTTACCGAGCACGTCGCGCGCGCGGCGCCGGCACGGGCCGCAGCCGATGGCGCGGCGGGTCCGACGCTCTCCATCACCGAGACGCGAATGGATGCACGCCAGCGCCGCCACTTCGACGAGGGCAGGCTGCGTGGCGCGCTCGCCCAGCTCGTGCTCGGCGTCAGCGCCATTCATGCCGCGGGCCGGCTGCATCGCGACCTCAAGCCGAGCAACGTGCTCGTGACCAGCGAAGGACGCGTGGTGGTGCTCGACTTCGGCTTGGTGCAGGATGACGCCAAGAACAGCGAGCCCTCCGACACGAGCCTGGATGACCACTGGCTGGTAGGCACCCCTGCGTATATGGCGCCGGAGCAAGCAGGGGGTCAACGCGCCACCAAGGCCACCGACTGGTACGCGGTCGGGGCGATGCTGTACCGAGCGCTCACCGGGCAGTTGCCGTTCGACGGCACGCTGAGCGAGGTACTGCTGCGCAAGCAGTCCGAGGATCCGCGAGCGCCCTCGTCGTTCGTCGAGGGTCTGCCGCAGGATCTCGAGCAGCTGGCGCTGCACCTGATCCAACGCTCCGCGGAGTCACGGGCAGATGAAGCCACAGTGCGCCGCCGGTTGGTGCTGGACATGGCGCCCGTACGCATCTCGCAGCCACCGGACGGCGAGCGGCTCGTCGGGCGAGAGTCGGAGTGCCAATGGTTGCAGACCGCCCTCGATGCCTCGCGGCGCGGCGTGCCCCAGGTGCTATTTCTGGAAGGGCCCAGCGGCTTCGGCAAGACGGCGCTGGCGCAGCACTTCTCGCGCGAGCTGCGGCGGGACCCGAGCGCGGTGCTGCTCGCAGGGCGCTGCTATGCCCGCGAGGCGCTGCCCTACAAGGCGTTCGACGCCGTGATCGACGCGCTCAGTCGCTACTTGAGTCGCCTGCCGGAGGTCCGGGCCAACGAGCTGTTGCCGAGGAACTGCCGCGCGCTCACCAGCCTCTTCCCGGTGCTGGAGCGCGTGCCCGCGATCCAGACGCAGCGCAGCCTCGCGCTGCCTCCTGCCACGCTCTCCGAGCAGCGCGAGCGCGCCTTCGCCGCTCTGAAGGAGCTGCTCGGGCGCATCTCGGACCAAGGACCGCTGGTGCTGCTGATCGAGAACCTGGAATGGGGTGACGAGGACAGCGCGGAGCTGTTGCTACGCGTCTGCAGCGCGCCCGATCCGCCGGCGCTGTTGTTGATCGGCACACATCGGCCGCAGGCGGAAGTCGAAGGCAGCTTCTTTGCTCGCCTCGGCGCTCGCAGCTCCAAACTCGGAGAGGCAGTACGCCAGCACCACAGTATCGGGCCGCTCGCGCCCGAGCATGCGTTTCAACTGTGCAAAGAGACTCTGCATTGCTCGGACCGCGTGGCGTGGCGGCTGGCAGAAGAGACAGCGGGAGATCCGCTGCTCATTTCACTCTTGTGCGAGCACCTGCGCGAACATCCCGATGGTATTCCCGCCGGCGCGCGCGCACCGCTGGAGGCGCTGGTGGATTTCGAGCTGCAGCGGCTGAGCGCAGACACCCGCTCCTGCCTCGACCTGATCGCCGTTGCAGGCGCGCCGGTGCGCCCAGAAGTGCTGGGAGAGGCACTCGGCTTGCCTGCCGAGCAGACGCGCGTTTGCCTGAACCAGCTGACGGAAGAAGGGCTGCTGCAGCTCGTCTACCACCAAGGCCGGGAATCGGTCAGCGTGCGCCACGAGCGCATTGCGCGAGAGCTGACGGCTCGCATGACGGCAACGGAGATCGCCGCATACCACGGCAGCTGGGCAGACGCGCTGCTGGCACGCGGCGATAGCGAGCCCGAAACGCTGGCCGATCACTACTGGAAGGCGGGACAAGCGCCGCTGGCGCGCCGCTACGCCATTTCGGCGGCTCGTCGCGCCGAGCGCGGGTTGGCTTTCGACCGCGCGGTTCAGCTCTACGAACGGGCGCTCGCGCTGACGACGAACGCACTCGAACGAGCGGAAATACTGGAACGCCTCGCCGAGACGCGGCTGCATCTCGGCGAACCCGGCAACGCAGCAGCCGCGCTGCTCGAAGCGGCTCGGCTCAGCCCGCCCGAACGCGCCGCCGAGTTGCGCAAGCGCTCGGCGGCATTGCGTCTGACCGACGTACAGCTGGACGCGCTGTTCGCAGGCAGTGGCAACGGAGATGGACTATTCGAAGGCATCACGCGCGAAGCGGTCCAGGCCTTCCTGGCCAAGGGTCAGCTGATCGACGCGGCGCAAGGCGTCCGCGTGTCTCGCCGCAGCGACCGACCCGCGTCCGTGCTGGTGGTGCTGGCAGGTGGCCTGCGCGTCGAGCAGGCCGCAGGCAAAGTCGAGGTTGGTCCGGGGGAGATCCTCGGTACGCTCTCGCTGCTGCACAACACACCACGCTTGGCAGACGTGTACGCCAGCGTCGACGGTACGCGCGTCCTGCGCATCACGCGCGCGTCTCTCGAAGAGCTCAATCAGAGCCAGCCTCAACTGGCGCTGCAGCTCACGTTGAACCTCGCGCGCATCCTTTGCGGCAAGCTGGTCAACGTACACGCCAGAGCTTTTCGCCTTCCGGCCTGAGCGCTGGAAACGCTCTCGCCCTGATCTCGCGGCGCTATACCGCGAAGCATTTTCGCTGCGTCGCCTCACCGATCTGCTGCGCCTGATGTCCTACATCAAAGGCCAGCTCTCAGCTCGGCCGATCATGAAGAGTCTTCGCAGCTTCCCGAGGCAGTGCTCGAGCAGGAATGGTTCACGCACCGGCATGATTGCCAGGCTAATCGCGATTGACATGGCGATTCGGCTTCGGGTACGAAAAACGCCGAACGAGGAGCTTTGGCGTTCGCCGCTTCTCGACGGTGTGTTGCATGTGCAAACGGCAGCGTGGTTCTTTTCGCCTGATGGCGAGGTCGTCATGGCTCTGTGTCTCGTTGATCAGCGTTGGCTGGGTCACGACGGGCTGCATCACCAGCGGCCCCGGTGAATACGGAACGACCGCCGATGTGCGGGACCTGCATCTCGAGCTGTGCCCGGATGGGCTGATCGACGATGCCGAGGACAACAACACCCAGATCAACACAGTCGGAGGCCGCGAGGGCTACTGGTTCACGATCAAGGACGAATACGGGTCCACGATCGAGCCGGGCTCGGACGCGTTCCAAATGTCCGAAGGTGGTCCCGAGGGCAGCAAGTTTGCCGCGAGGATGAAGGGCACCACGGCCGCTGGTGGCGCCAACATCTACCCGTACGTGGGCATGGGCTTCAACCTGGCCAATCCGAAAGCACCCTTTGACGCCGGCAAGGCTCAGGGCATCCAGTTCTGGGCAAAGGGCCCCGGACGCATCCGCTTCAAGACGCCCGATGTGATGACCGACCCCGCGGGAGAGAAGTGCACTCAGTGCTACAACGACTTCGGCGTCGACATCTTTCTCGACGACAAGTGGCAGCGCTACACCGTGCCGTTCAGCAAGATGGAGCAGCAGCCGGGCTGGGGGGATCGCGCCCCGCACGTCGCCAAGGACCAGTTGTTTGCCATCCAGTGGCAGTTCGGGACGGCGGGCAAGGATTACGACGTTTCTGTCGACAACATCGCGTTCGTCGGGTGTGAGCAATGAAGAGCTGCTGCTCGGGTGCGCGAGAGCTCCGGGCGGCAGCAGCTCGTCCCGAGCGCAGCGCGGCGCTGGCAGGTTGCTGGCGTCGCGTCCAGGTGCTGGCGCTCCTCTGCACATCGCTCGTGCTGGGTGCCTGCGGCGGCTCGACCGACACGCCGCGACCCGAGGGCAGCCCGGAGCGGCCGCTGCCGGGCTACCTGGATCCGCCACAGACCAGTCTCGGCCGCGTGGGCACGAGCTGCGCTCCGCCCCCGAACGTCGAGCTCGTGAGTATCGAAGATTTCGAGCTCGGCGCTGCGGGCGGCTGGTACCTGAGCAACGACGTGTGCTCCGTGTGTCAGAATTTCGTCAATCAGAGCGACGCGATCCGCAACGCCAATCAGCAGACGGCGCGCGCAGACGAGCTGGCACAGCTGGCTGCCAGCTTCGCCGCTTGTCAGCCTGGCTGCCTCGCCGCCACGCAGTCGCCGTACTACTTCGACAACCCCCCAGTAGCCGAGCCGATCGCGGGCGGCCGCTGTGACAGCCGGTACGCGATGCACATCGCCGGCGGACCGTTCACCGACTGGGGAGGCAACATGGGCTTCAGCTTTTCTCCGGCGCTGAACGCCACGAACGTGGACGTGACCGACAGCACGACACGCGAAACCCGCAAAGCCCAGAACTACGACGGCATCACCTTCTGGGGCCGCCTCGGCGGCGCCAGCGGCAACAACCTGCGCATCGAAGTGGGTGAGCCGCACACCGATCAGAACTACACGGGGAACAACGGCGGACCGATCTGCAATCCCAACACCACAGATGACAACAGCGACGAGGGCTGCGACAAGTTCGGCGCGGTGGCTCTGCTGCGCGGGGACTGGCAGCGCTTCTTCATTCCTTTTGCCGAGATGCGGCAAGCGGGCTGGGGTCGGCGCGCCGAGCAGTTCGATCTGAGCCAGCTGCTCTCTTTCTCGCTGTTCTACGCCCAGGGCACCTGGGATTTCTGGATCGACGATCTGGCGTTCTATCGGCAAAAAACCTGAGACAAGATCCAGAGCTCGTTGCGACGACGGCCGCGAACCTCTCACCTGTGTGTCGTCGGCGGCGTAGCTGCACTCTTTCGGTTGCATAGATCCCTGCTCGTCTCGCGAACCATGAAAAGCATCATCGTCATCGCTGCGTGGGCCACCTGTGCCGCGTTGCTGTCTCCCACCGCGCGGGCACAGTCCAACGCCGGCAGCGAGTTCTTGGATCCGCCGGAGTCGGAGCTGGCAAAGCAGGCGGAAGAGCCGAGCCAGAAGGACGAGAAGAAGAACGCCGGCTATATTCCCGGCTACCGGCGCATTCCCTCCGTCGGTCTGTCCCCGCATGCCCCGCAGAATGTCCCCGGTCTACCGGGCGCGATCACGCCATCCTTTGGTGCGCCCGTGGTCGGGAACGATTTGCGCTTCGAGTTCCACGGCTACCTGGCCACCGCCTTCCGGATGGGCATCGGCAAGCGTGACACCGCGCTCGACGGTCAGAAGATCACCACGTTGCACGGCGATCCGATCGTGCCGGGTGGCGCGTACGGCTGGCTCGAGCAAACGAACATCGTGCCGGGTCCCTGGTCGCAGCTCACGTTCCAGTACGGCAATGACACGGTGCGCGCCACGGCCATCATCGGCGCCTGGAGCTTGGGGCGCGCGCAAGACGCGACCGGTTACGCGCAAACCGAAGCTCAGATTTGGCTGAACGACGCCTTCATGACCTACACGCCCAAGGTGGCGCCGTTCGGGCTGGCCATCACCGCTGGTGTGTTCAGCGATCAGTACGGGCAAATGGCCCAGTACTCGAACGGCCAGTACGGCATTCCGCTGATGGGCAACATCCGCGGCATCGGCATCAAGTCCGCCTTGCAGGTCCCGCTCGAGAACGCCATCGACGTCACGGTGGAGGGCGGCTTCAAGGCGGGTCTGAGCCGCGTACCAGTGGGCATCGCGATCGACGCCACCACCAACTTTCCGAGGCCGGAGGAAGGCTCCACCTATGCGGCTCACGGTCACATCTCCGCCACCTGGAAGAACATCACCCCGGCCCTGCACTACATCCGCTCCTGGAGCCAGGACGACCTGTTTGCGCCGGTAGATGATCCGCTCACCGAAGTGGACGATAGCGTCTCTCGCCCGGATGGCTCGCTCGACATCATCGGTGCAGACGTGCGCGCCAACCTGGATCGCTTTGGCTACGTCTACGGCGGCGTGTCGCACATCACCGGCAAGGACACGATCTCGATCTCGAACCTGGTGAGCGTGCTGAACAGCGGCGGTGGTCGTGATTTCATGGAGCGCTTCTGGGGCTTCTCCAGCGGTGGCAACGGCAAGCTCACGCTCGTGGGCGGGGAATACACGCTCAGCCTCGGCACGCTGCTGCGCTATCCCGACGAGTTCTGGGGCGTCGGCCCCGATTTGATCCTCAAGCTATTTGGAGTGTATGCGCATGCCGCCGGGGGCTGCGACCAGTTCTCGCTGCGTACGGACGGCACCAGCTGCGTCCCCGGCGGCGTGAACGGCGAGTTCAACACCGATGCGCTCAAGTACGGCGTCGAGGGCATCTATAGCTTCTCGAAGTACATGCTCGCGACGCTGCGCATCGATCAGGTCCGCCCCGATCTGGACGGAACCGAGCAGAACTTCACGGCCATCACGCCGCGGCTGATTTTTCGTTCGGACTGGCAGGCGCGAGAGACCGTGGGGCTTCAGTACACGGGCTACTTGTTTGGAGACGGAGTGCCCATCAACGGTGACAGCCGTCTCGTCAACACCAACTCGCAGAACCCAGACCGCCACATGTTTGCTCTCTTCGCAACGATGTATTGGTGACCCAAATGGCAGCCTACGAAAGCGAAACCTTCGATCCGAAGCTCCCTATCCGTGACCGCGACGCCGCGCACGGTCGGGGCATGCTGATCGCTCCAGCCCTGGCTGTCGCCGCATTTCTGACTGCCAGGCCCGGGCTCGCCCAGGACGAGCAGGTGGGCCTCGGACTGGCGCCGGGCGCGCCGCAGATCACCAACGTGGCCGGCGGCATCTCGCCCGCGTACGGGCGACCGTCGGAGTCCGATCAAGATTGGCGCTTCGACTTTCACGGCATGGTGCTGCTGCCTCTGCGGGTCGGCATCAACAGCCGCGAAGGCACCGTGTACGTGGACCAGAAGAAGACGGTGCTGCACACGCCGCCGGTCGTACCCGGCAACTTTGAGACGTTCGAATACACGGCGGTCGCCCCCGACCCCTGGGTACAGCTGAATTTCTCCTACGGCAATCCCACGGTCGTGGCGACCATCATCGTCGCCGCGCGCACCATCCAGAATGCCGACTCGTTCTTCAACGCCCCGGACCACATCGGTGTAAACGACGCATTTTTCACCTATCGCCCGCGCGTGCACGAAGCCATTCACGTGAACGTGAACCTGGGCGGCTTCGCCAGCAACTATGGCCACATGGGGGAATACGACCTGGGCCGAGAGGCAACCCCGTTGATCGCGCGCGTGAGCGGCATGGGCGCCACCGGCACTGCCATCTTCGATCTCGAGAATGACCTGCAGGTGGTGACCGAGCTCGGTCTTCAAGGCCAGCTCACCAAGACGCCCGTCGGCATCCAACCGGCGGCCTGGAACGGTTACGCCGACCCGAACGTCGGCAGCACGTTTGCGCTGCATGGGCATGCGGCGCTGGGGTATCTGGGCAAGGCGCAACTCGGCGCACACTTGATCAGCGCCTTCGCTCAGGACGACCGCGCGACGCCGACCACGCAGCGCGATGGCAACATCTCGGTGCTGGGCCTGGACGCTCGTCTCACGCTCGGCCGCTACGGACATTTCTACGCAGGCTGGGGTCACACGAAGGCGAACGAGGCGCGCAGTGTGTCCGGGGTGGTGCGGGTGCTCAACGCCGCCGGCGGCGCGGGGCTGGCCGACGAATACCTCGGCCGCGACGCGGACGGTCGCATCAACGGCAAGCTCGACGTACTGGGTGCCCAGTACGACCTCAGCCTGGCCAACTTGCTACAGTATCCGGGCAACTTCACGGGCAAGAGCCCGGACATCGTGACGAGCGTGTTCGGCGTCTACGCGAAAGCGGTGAGCCCGGTGTATGGTTACGACGACGTCGCCAAGCTGAAGTATGGCGTGGAGGTCGGCTACAGCATGCTCAGCTGGTTCGCCCTGGGCGGCAGGTTTGACCGCGTGCTCAGCAATCTCGACGATGACTCACAGACACACGCCATCTGGACGGCACGCGCGATTTTTCGCTCGGACTTTGGCTCCCAGGACCAGGTCGCTTTGCAATACTCCAACTATCAGTCAGGATCGGGCGTGGCGGTCAAAGATGGCCAGCCGCCTCAGCGTGACCCGTCCGTCGACCCCGACGGCCATGTCCTGTCTCTGATGGCCAGCATGTGGTGGTAACCATGCGAGTGTCGTCTCGTCTTCGCTCCTCACCGTTCGACCTGCCCCTCCGGCTGCTGCTCGGGGGCACGCTCGCGTCTGGAGTGTACGGCTGCGGAGGAGAAAAGATCGTCGACAGCTCGGGGGACGAGGTGCCCGCGTACGATCCCTGTGCCGACAGCGCCAGCCTCGAGAAGGCGATGGTCGACAACTTCGACGCCATGCCGCTAGTGAGCTTCTTCACCGGCAGCGACGGCACTTCGGCCGACGTCACGCCACTACCCCCCAACACCACCACCACGCCGCTCGAAGCAGCCAAGTGCGCCAGCGATGCAAGCGCGGGCAGCGCCTTTCACATCGTCGCGCGGGGGCTGCAATCATACGGGTACACGTTCGGCTTCAATACCTTCACCATGCTGCCCGGGGGCGGAGGCAACAGCTACTTCGACATCAGCAACTGGGATGGGATCTCGATGTGGGTGCGCAAGGGCAAAGCGGGCGCGGCCAGCTCGTTCTTCACATCGGTGGCCGATCGCTACACGAGCCCCACGGGCGGCAGCCTGTTCACGCCGGATGAGGCCAGCGAGCTCGTGGGCGGCGCGTACTGCGGCGACAACGCCAGCGACGTGAACAACGACGGCACGCCCGATCCGACACGCAGTCAGTGCGATCGCTTCGGGGCCGGTATCGGGATCGCGACCGAGTGGCGTTTCTTCCGAGTGCCCTTCACGCGAATGCGCCAGAGAGCCTACGGCAGGCCCTCCGCGTTGAGCGCGCCCGACTCCAAGATCATCGGGCTCAACTTCGAGATGCGCGGAGACAATCTGGACTTCTGGATCGACGAGGTCGCCTTCTACCGCGATCCGCAATAGTCCCAATTTCTTCGGCGTCAGTACGCGATCGAGTCGATGTGCACGACGGTGGGCATCACCCCCGTGGCGCCGCGCCCGAGGATTTCGATCCCTAGCTCGCGCACGTCGGAGATGTCATAGACGGCCATGTTCGCGTAGTACGAGGGCGTCGAGTAGGTCAGGGTCGTCCAGGTTCCAGGCACGAGAGGTTGCGACTCGCCCCCATCGGCGTACGAGTATGTCGCCCCTGTCTTGACGTACATCTTGCCGACGACGGTAGGAGCGCCTCCCGCCTCCACGCGGGCTTGCGCCGTGATGACCTTGCCGGCGAGATTCAAACCTGGCGTAGCATTCGTGCCGAAGTTGCGCGCAAAGTCTGCCAGCTGACCATCCAGGCTGAATTGCAGGGTGATCTTGGCGGAGCCAGGCGCCGGGTTCCCGAGGGCACCGTCGAACTCGGTCGCGTAGAAGTCATTGCCGACGGGCTCGGCAGCGCCGGGTGCACCACCATCTTCGGCCGCTGCATCGCCACCGGCGTCGGCCACGGGCGGAGGCGCACCCGCCATCACCGGCTGGCAGTTTGCAGGGTTCGCCGCTTGCGGACCGATGCAGTAGTAATTGACGCGAAATTCTTCGAGGCTGGAAGCAAATGCAAAGGTAGGCGTTCCTGGCGGCGCGTTGCCGCTACCAGCAGCACCGGCGCTGCCCATCATACCCGCGCTGCCGCCAGTGCCACTGCCCGCGCTGCCGGTCTGGCCCGCAGAGCCGGCAGCGCTGCTGCTGGTACCACCCCCGCCACTCGGAGGATTGTATTGACCCTCGGAGCATGCCGCCGCGCCACAGATCACGGTGGCGTACAGCGCCCCTCGCGCGCACGAAGACAGCGCCCCTCGCGCGCACGAAGACAGCGCGCCCCAGGCACAGGTAGCCACGCGCGGCAGCGATGCGCACCCTCGCTCTCGTCTACCTGTCCGGTCTCCGCACGATGCAATCATCTCTTCCTCCACGTACTGGCTGCCGCACGCGTACCATCGCCCTCGGCACGGGATCAAGGCCGTCCCGGTCACCTCGAGAATGCGCGTCGCCTCAGCAGAATTGGCAACGCCTGTCCGCGCGCTGCATCTGCTGCAGCGGAAGCCCCGAAAGGACTGCTGTGTTATTCTCTTCGCCACGAGGTCTCGAAATGACGCTCAGCGAGGCACAACGCGCTGCGTTTTATCGCGACGGCCACATCAAGCTCGCGGGTGCACTGTCGCGCGAACAGATCGAGCCGGCGCTCAACGCGATCAACGCGGACCTCGGCCGAGGCCTCGATCCTGCCCGCATCGATGAGTTCTATGCGCGCTCCTTCTGTCCCGAGCTGCGCAACGCAGCGCCGATCCTCGATCTGTTCCGAGCCACTCCTGCGCGCCGCTTCGCTGATGCGTTGCTCGCGCCCGGTCGTGTGCGAGAGCCGAGCATGGCGCAAATCGCGCTGCGCTTTCCGCTCGCGGATCGGGCGCTCGCGCGACGACCCTCGCTGCGACCGCACGTGGATGGATCCTATGGGCCGTCGAACGGCGTACCTCCGGGTCAGGTCGCGCACTTCACGCTGCTGTGCATGGTGGCACTGAGCGATGTGTCGACAGACTTCGGCGGCAACTTCACGGTGTGGCCTGGCAGTCATCACCTGTACGAGCGCTACTTTCAGACGCATGGCCCGCGCGAGATGGTGCGCGGCACTCCTGCGCTCGAGCAGCTACCGACCCCGCTGCAGCTCGAGGTGCGAGCTGGAGATCTGGTGCTCGCTCACTATCAGCTGGGGCACACGGGCGCGCCGAACCTCTCGGCGCACATCCGCTACGCCGTCTTCTTTCGGCTCCACCACGAGCTGCACGACGCGGACTCGCTGGACATCCTGACGGACATCTGGCGCGAGTTTCCCGCGCTGCAGCGCTTCCGCGATGTTGGCTAGCACCGCTTGACCGGTAGAGGCAGGAGGGGGCGAGTCGGCAGTCGCGGGGCCGCGAGGCAACTCGGCGAGCTCTCGCGCCGGCAAGCGGAGCGCCTCAGATCGGTCAGCACCCACGAGAGGCACGCTTCGGTTCCTCTCGGCAGCAGACCCAACGCCGACTTCTCGCCCTCCCCCGTCTTCTACCTCTGCATGACCCCAGCGCAGAAGCAGGTGGTACTCGTGCCGCAGCCCGCGAGCCCGCCAAGTCTACGAGCGTCCCCGCCCCTGAAAGCATCCTCCATCGAGCGACCAGCTACATCGACCAACCAGCTACATCGACCAACCAGCCACATCGCCCGCCAGCCACATCGCCCGCCAGCCACATCGCCCGCCAGCTACATCGCCCAAGCGGCAACTGTCCCTGGCCAAGCCGAATCGTCCCAGCTCGAGCAGAGAGTTCGCCACGACCGCGGCAGCTCCGAGCACACCGCGAGCCCGCGTGGGGACCTGCCGAACAGATCGCGGCGGACTGGCTCAGATGGCGTCTTCCCCTGTCTCGCCCGTGCGAATGCGCACCGCTTTGTCGATCGCGCTGACGAAGATCTTACCGTCGCCGATGCGGCCGGTCTTCGCGCTTTTCTCGATGGCGTCGAGCACCTGCTGCGTTTGCTCGTCCGTCACCACGATCTCCACCTTCACCTTCGGCACGAAGTCGACCACATACGCCGATCCCCGGTAGACTTCCTTCTTTCCACCCGTCCGGCCGAATCCCTTGACCTCTGTGACTGTCATGCCTTGAATGCCCACTTCTGAAAGTGCGTCCTTCACCTCGTCCAGCTTGAAAGGCTTAATGATGGCTTCAACTTTCTTCATACAGTTGCCTCGATGTAGGGGGTCCAGGACGGGATAGTCCGAGTGGGGGGCAGGTTACAACTCTCCATGTTTCCGGGAGAAACGTTCCTCCTGAAAACTCATGGGGTTCGAGCCCCGTTTTTGCCAGATGGAAAATCCGCGCGTCCTTCGGATCGATGCCCAGGCGCTCCAACTCGGGAGCTATCCCACGCCGTTGCGAAAAGTCGAGCTCTCGGGCGAGGCCGACGGAGAGCTGTGGATCAAGGACGACGGCCAGAGCTCCCCGACCTACGGCGGCAACAAGGTCCGCAAGCTGGAGCGGTTGCTCTGGCTGGCGCAGCACAGCGACGCCAAACGGCTGCTCACGATCGGAGCCGCCGGCAGTCATCACGTCCTGGCGACTTGCGTATACGGAGCTCGCCTCGGGCTTCCGACGCGCGCCGTGCTCACCCCGCAGCCCTGGACGCCCCATGCCGAGGCGACATTGCTTGCCGGTTTGAATTCCGGCCTTTCAGCCGCCCCCGCGAGCTCCGCGCTCGACGCCGTCCGACAACTCCGGCGCGAACGGCTGCCGGGGGACTTCGTAATCGGACCGGGGGGCTGGGGTACGGCGGGAACGTGGGCGTATCGCTTGGCCGTGGATGAGCTTCAGCAACAACTCGCGCGAGCGGGCGTGACCGAGCTCGACGGCATCGTGGTCGCCGCGGGTTCGGGCAGCACGGCGGCGGGTTTGCTCGTCGGCGTGCTGGAGACGCGCATCGCTCGGCGAGTGATCGCGGTGCAAGTCACACAGAATCCGCTGCTGCGCGCGCTCATCATCGGTCAAGCGTCGTACACGCTCTGGCGGCAGAGCAGGCCGTTGCGTACTCTGAGCGCAGTCCAATGTTTGGAGATCGAGGGGCGATACGTCGGTGCGGGTTACGGGCACGCCAGCGTCAGCGGCGATGCGGCGTCGCAGCTCGCCCGCTCGTTCGGCCTGGTACTCGAACCTACATATACGGCAAAGGCCTTCGCGGCCGCTCTGGATCGAGTGCGCACGCCAGATGGCGGCGGCGAGCGTCGCAAACTCCGATTGCATCAGCGCCAAACCTATCTGTATTGGCATACTCTCTCGTCCGTTCCTCTGACTACCCTGCTCGCGGGGGCCCCCCTAACGTTACCAAACGAGTTGGCTCACCTCTTGCGCAAGCCGCCCCTGGTTCTGCGGGGACACCCCGCGCCCGGAGAAGCCGGCCGTGATGTACCCTAGGATGTCGTTGGAAAAACCCACGGTCGTGGCGATCGGAACCGTCCTCGACGGGAAATTCAGGGTCAGCAAGGAGATCGGCCGGGGTGGGATGGCTGCGGTGTACGAGGCCGAGAACATCGACATCGGCAAGCGCGTCGCGGTCAAGGTGCTGTCGGCGGAGCTCGCGAATTCCAAGGTCGTGACCGAGCGCTTCATGCGCGAGGCGCGCGCCGCAGCCAAGATCCGCAGCCCCTATATCTGCGACGTGTACGACGTCGGGACGTACAACGGTCGCCCGTTTCTGGTCATGGAGCTGCTCGAGGGCGAGAGCTTGTACGATCGCTTGGCGCGCGACCGCCGCCTCGAGCCCAAGGAAGTGATCGAGATCGCCGGGCAGATCGCCATGGGCCTGCAGCAGGCGCATGACGCCAGCATCGTGCACCGCGATCTCAAACCCGAAAACATCTTCCTGACTGAGAGCGGCGGCGGCGAGCGCACGACAAAGATCGTCGATTTTGGCCTCGCAAAGTTCTACGAGCCGCACCTGGAGGGTGGCGCCAGCGCTCGCTTGACGAAGGAAGGCGCGCTGTTCGGGACACCCGCATACATGAGCCCCGAGCAAGCGAGCGCGCAGGGCCCGATCGGCTTCCGTTCGGATCTGTGGGCTCTCGGCTGCATCGTTTACGAGATGCTGGTCGGCAGAACCGTCTGGAATGTCGACCAGGGGGTCGCGATGATCCTGGCACTCCTCGAGGCGGGCCACGCGGATCGGCTGCTGTTATCGTCGGATTTCGCCAACGGGCGAGCGCTGAAGAAGAACGGCGGCCCCGGGATCGGGCTGACGGTGACCGCGTTCGCGCCGATGCTGACGAAGGCCGGG